>Ga0210003_1001259_pt1 | contig 22522 bp, 20 predicted proteins | sample LantaG_FD_182804 | JGI IMG/M metagenome (GOLD analysis project Ga0210003, IMG submission 182804) | Deep subsurface microbial communities from Baltic Sea to uncover new lineages of life (NeLLi) - Landsort_02402 metaG (SPAdes) (version 2) | ecosystem: Environmental > Aquatic > Marine > Oceanic >... | reverse complement strand
GAAAGAGGCGAGTCTGAACTCGCAAGCTTCTTCTTCTTCTTCTTCTTCCTCGAACGACGACGAGGACGAGGCCGCCACTGCAGGGTGATTCTCTCCCTCTGCTTTTCCCCATCCTAGATTCTATTTTAAAAAAAAAAAAAAAAACGTTGGGCGTTTCTTCAAAGAGAGAAAGAGGGAGAGAGAGAGAAAATTCAAAACAAAAAGAACTTCAACGACAACCTTTTCTTTCATTTCCTTGTTTCATTTAATCTCCTTTTCCTTTTTCTCAAACTCCATTATACACTAAACGCAAAACCCCAAAACATTGCGCACACCCCTTTGTCCTGTTTTCCCAAACTTTGTGAACAGAGAAAAAACAAAAACAAACAAACGAGTTTTCCAAAAAGAGTTTTTTTGTCAAGTTTTCGTTTCGTTGTTGTTGTTTTTACACTTTAGTCCCACCTCCCCCGCTTCCCGCTCCCACCTCCTCCCCCTTCCCCCTTGACAAATTCCACCCTCCCCGTCACCGCGGACGACGCCGCCCTCCTTGCCGCGGCCTCGGCGAGCTCCAGCGCGTCGGCGGTGTCCTCGGGCGGGATGGAGAAACCGGAAGAAGGAGGAGGAGCTTTTTTCCGTCCTCCTTTCCCTCCTCCTTCTGTTTCTTCTCTGTCACCGCTTTCTTCTTCTTTCGCCTCGTACCCGCGCGGAGGCCTCAGCCTCGACGCCCTCGTGTCTAATCCCAAATGATCCACCATCTTCTCCAGGAAGTAGGGGTTGCGGTAAGGCCTCGAGCGGCGGAGCTCTGCCGACAGCGAGCGGCCGGCGCGGGACGCCTCGAGCATTCGCTCGACCTTGGAGAGGAGTTGAGGGTCGATTTCTGAAGACAGCGGGCTCTTCTTGGCCAGGGAGGCCGGGAGCCAGAGCGGGTCCTGCTCTTCTTCTGAGGTCAGTGGGGGTGGTGGGGGTGGTGGGGGTGGCGGCGGGGGTTGGGGTTGAACGTTGGTTGTTGCCGTCGCCGCCTCTGCTGCTCCCTCTCGTCGATCGTCGCGAACTGTTTCCGGCGCCTCCGCTTCCTCTCCGCCCCTGTCCTCCTCCTCCTCGCCGCTGTCGTCGCTCCGGTACGAGCCCAGGAGGTTGACCAGGCCCGCCGGGGAGCCGTGGGCGTCGTCGTCGGCCATGAGGCTGGCGGTTTTGAATCGTAATCGCCGAAATCGAGAGAGAAAACGACGACGACGTCGAAGTGATTGCTCTTCAGGGCCCTCTCCCTCTATCACTTCTTTCTTCGATCGAACACTCCTTCGTCTTCCATCGCGCCTTCTTCTTCCGTCTTCCCTTCCTTCCTTCTTTCCTTCTCCTCTCGCTCTCCCTCTTCCTACGCCCCCCTCGCTCTCCACCCGCCTTTCTCTACCCCATCGCAATCCAACCGATGTTCGTGCCGCGCCGCCCCGACGCCCAGGCAGCCGCCAAGGAGCTCAAGACCAACCTGCTGCTCTTCGCCGCCTTCTGCGGCGCCGTGAGGGCCGCGCCGTTCGTGCTGCACGCCCTGGCCAACCGCAAGTGAAGAAGAAGAGGTAGCGGGCATCATCATCGGGGAGAGGAGAGGGTGTAGTAGTAGTAGAGAGCGAAGTAGCGGCGTAGAGGGAGAGGGAGAGAGGACGAGCGAGAGAGACAGAGAACGAGAGAGCAAGAGAAAGGCATTCGACGATCAACTTCGACGGAAAAAAAAACGACGACGACGACGACCTTCTTTTTCCGAACCCGACGAGGCAAAAGCAAGCGGAAACGGAAAAACAAAAAAAAGACGAAATAGAGATGACCCGCGTCAAGAGCAAGGCCTCGCTCCGCCTGGTCTCCTACGGCCCGCACTCGAAGCTGTTCAAGGGTGAGAAAATGAGTGGAGGAGAGAGAGAAAGAGAGAGAAAGAGAGGAAGAAGAGGATAGAGAGAAACGAAAAGCACTCACTCGAAAGAACAAAGAAAAACTCTTCTCTTTTTTTTCTCTTTCTTCTTCTCCTCTTTTTTTTTTCAGAGCGCGCTCGCAAGGGCGCGGCCCGCCTCGCCGCCAAGGAAGCTCCCGCGACAATCACCACCTGGTTCCCCGCCGACGACGGCCCCTGGGAGGGGACCAGAGCGGGAAAAAAGGCCGCGAAGGAGGCGGAGAGGAGGAGGGAGAGGGAGGCTGCCGAAGCTGCTGCTGCCGCTGTCGCCGCTTCTGCTGCTGCTCAGGCGCGAATCCCCTGGGCCCGGGAGGACCCGAGCTCCTCTCTGGCTTTCCCTCCGGACCTCTGGGCGGGCACGCTCGCCGGAGTCGACACGGGCATAGGAGGAGGAGGAGGGATCGGAGGGATCGGAGGGAGAGAAGAGGCGCTAGTCTTCGGCGACGGCGGCGCGTTCCGCGACGGCGTGTTTTTCGCTGCCGCTCCTGCTGCTTCCTCCTCCCCTCCTCTCGCTTTCGGAGGAGGGGACCTGCTGTCGCTGCCCTCCCCGGAGAGGCGCGCTGCTGTTGCGGCAACGACGACCAACCCCTCGCCTTCGCCGCCTCCTTCGCCGCCGCTGCCGCTCTCGCAGCCGCAGCAGCAAGAGCAAGAGCAGCAGCCGGAGCAGCAGCTGGAGTTTGACCTCCAGCTGCAACAGCAGCAGCTCTCCGAGTCTCCCACGCCCTCGCCGACCACGGCCTCGCAGATGCTCCTGCTGCTGCAGCGGAGCGGGCACAGAGGCGAAGGAGAGGGAGAGGAAGAAGAGGAGGAGCAACAACAGCAAGAAGAAGAAGCGACGCCGGCGGAAGAGGAAGAGGAAGAGGAGGAAGAAATTGAAGCGCCGAGGAGCAGCAGCAAGGGCAAGAAGAGGCCGAGACTGATGTCCCCGCTGGAGCCCTTTGACGACTTCGCTGCCGCTGCTGGTGGCGCGGGGGCCTGTCCGCTTGGAGAGGCGAGGAAGAAGAAGCCAAAGACGGAGGAAGAAGAAGAAGAAGAAGAAGAAGAAGAAGAAGAAGAAGAAGAAGAAGAAGAAGAAGAAGAAGAAGGCGAAGAGAGAAAAGGAGGAGGAGGAGAAGGAAACGCCCCCGCTTCCTCTTCTGCCCGCGTGCCCTTTGCCCCCGCCGCCGCCTCCACCTCTGCGCCAGCTTCCCGGAGCTCTTCCTGGGTGGCGCTATTGGCCTCTGACGGGGCAGAGAACGCCGAGGAGGTCAAGGGGAGGGTCGGAGGAGAAAGTGAGGCGGCGGCGAAGAAGAAGAAGAAAGAGGACGAGAGAGGAGAAGAGAAGGAGGAGTCTTTGCCCAAAGAGCTATCTTCTCCTCCGCAGCAGCTTCCCCCCTCTGACGCGCTCAGGTCCCCGCCGCCTCCCAGATGAGCAGGAAACGCGCGCAAAGCAGCAATAACAATACTGCAATGAAAGAGAGAGGGAGAGAAATGCCTTTTTTTGTTTTGATTTTTTTCTTCAGTTCTGACCTTTTCACTTTTACTTTTTTTCAAATTTTTCCCAGTGTTAAATAACAACAAAAAATCTCCGCACTCCCTTCCCAACCTCGCCCTCTCTCTCTCTCACCGCCCCGAGGAAGGAGGCACCACCCACCGCGCCAGGCCCCTCAGCTTGGCCAGCACGGCCAGCAGCCCTGCGAGCGCGAAGCAGAAGGCCACCAGATAGAGCATATAGAAGCTCTTCCCTCTCCGCATAGCCCGCTCGAGCCGCTTGCTCCCTCTCTTCAGCAAATGCCTCGCCGTCTCTAACGCTTCTTGCAGCTTCTCGGAGATCTCGGACTGGGCCGCGACTTCTTGCCCTATCGCGTGGCCCATCTGCTTTAAGAGACCGACCGAGGAGCGAAGGTCAGCGACCTCCGAGTCGAGGTCGAAGGCGCTTCCGGCTATCTGGACCGAGACGGAGTCGCCGCCTCCGCCGCCGTAGCTCGTCGAGGGGGCTCCGCCAAAGCCGCCTGCTGCTGATGCCGTGGGCCTGGAGGCGAGGCCGTCGCTGCGTTGGTTTGGGGGTGGGGTTGGAGTTTGAGGAAAAGAGAGGGAGGTCGGGGTTGAGAGACAGAGAGAGGCGCGATGCCTCTTCTTGCGACGAACGATGTTTTCGTTTTTTCTTCTTGTTCACTCATGCTTCTTCTTCTTCTTCTCTCGCTCGTCGCTCTTCTGTTTCGAGCTCGGGAGAGGACACGAGATGCGCTTACCGGGAGGGCCAGCCCCCGCCGTAGGAGGCCATGCGGGACAAAGAGCAGGGAGAGAGAAAAACAAGAATCGAATGGAATGAAGCGACAGGGGGGCATCGCCCGAGCAAGAAATTTGTGTTTTCTTTTTGACGTCGAGAAGAAAAAAAATCACTTTTTCTCCATCGTCCTTCTTTTTCTCAACGCCTCGCCGAGAGAGGCTGTTTCGGCGCTTTCCATCTGGCTCTATTCAAACTCCAGCATGGCCACCCTGAAGCTGTCTTCGTCGGCAGCAGCAGGACGGACAGGGCTCGCCAGCCTCCTGAGCTCTCTGGCTTCCTCGATCAAGGCGTCGTCGTCGTCGCCGTCGTCGTCGATGGCCGCCGCCGCCGCTTCGACCTCGACCTCTTCAACCTCAGCCTCCTCTTCAACCTCGTCTTCCATCTTCGCCTCGCTCCTCCTCATGGGCAAGCGCGACCCGCGCACCAAGAGGGGCAAGATCTTCAAGGGGACCAACGGCGTGACCAGGCCCGGGAGGAGCGGGGAGACGGGGTGGCACTCGGGCCTCGGCTCGAGCGCCGAGGTGCCTCCGATCCCTCCGAGGAAACCCGCAGCGACGGGAGCGGCAAAGGAGGCAAAGTGAAAGAGAGAGAGGGCCGCGCCGCTTCTCTCCTCTCGTTCTTCCTCTCGTTCTCCCCCCCTTGTAAATTAGAAACAGGAAGAATAGGGAGGAAAAAAACACTCATTCACATTTTCAAGAAAAACAGGATTCAGATTTAAAAAAAGCTTCTCTCCCTCTCTCTCAAACTCAAGCCGCGGCGACCTCCTCTCCTCCCTCCTCCTCCTTCTTCTCCCCACCACCTCCGCCTCCGCCTCCTCCGCCCTCCATCTCGTCGAACAGGCTCCCTTTTGACTTCTCCTCCCTCTCCCTCTTCATCACCTCGATGACCGAGGCCAGCGAGTGCATCCCGTGGACCTTGTTGTCCCTCGTGCGCACGTTGACGGTCCTCGCTTCCTTTTCTTGCTCTCCGACGACCAAGATGTAATTGAACTGGGCCAGCTGCGCCTCCCTGACCTTCTTCTGCATCTTCTTGTCCATCAGGTCGACCTCGACGTGGAACCCTTCCTTGCGTAGCTCCTTGCGGACCTCCTTGGCGTACTCGGAAGAGATTTCGGAGATCGGGACCACCATCACCTGGCGAGGGGACAGCCAGAAGGGCCACTTTCCTGCGAAGTGTTCCGTCAAAATCGCAAACATGCGCTCGACCGATCCCAGGATCGCCCTGTGCACGATCACGGGCGTGCCCCCGTCGCTGCCGTCCTCCGGGCGTAGCTGAGCTTGAACCTGATCGGCAGCTGGAAGTCGAGCTGGATCGTCGCGCACTGGAACTTGCGCCTCAGGGCGTCAAAGACGGTGATGTCGATCTTGGGGCCGTAAAAGGCGCCGTCTCCCTCGTTGAGCTCCCAGGCGCGGCCGGCGTCGTCGAGGGCCTGCTTGAGAGCCGCCTCGGCCTGGTCCCACATGGCGAGCTCGCCTGTAGGGTTGGGGTTGGAAGAAGAAAAGAGAAAAGGGAAAAAGGGTGAGTTTTTTTTTACTTTTCTTCGTCGAAGAAGAAAAAAAGAAACCCGAGTTTGAACAAAAAATGAAGAAGAAGAAAAAAAACATCCTCCTCTCACCCAGGTACCCCTCGGGCCTCGTCGACAGCGCGATCGAGTAGTCGAGGCCAAACACCTCGTACGCCTGGTCCAGCATCCGCAAGCACATCGACACCTCTTGAGACACCTGGTCAGGGCGGCAGAAGATGTGCGCGTCGTCCTGCTGGAACCTTCTGACCCGGGTTAATCCGGAGAGAGCTCCCGAAAACTCGTTGCGGTGCAGCACGCCAAAGTCGGCCATGCGCAGAGGGAGGTCGCGGTAGGAGCGGGCGCGGGAGGCGAAGAGGAGGCAGTGGCCCGGGCAGTTCATGGGCTTGAGGCCGAATTCCTGTTGGGGTTGGAAGAGTTTTTGGATTTGTTTTTTGTTTTTCTTTTTTGAGCGTCGAGGTCGAGAGGTCGAAAGAAAGAAAAAAAAAAGTCTTTCAAAAAAAAAAAAAAAGTCATTCTCCATCTTCCTTACCTGCTTCTCCACCTCGACGCAGAACATGTTGTCCTTGTAGTGCGCCGCGTGCCCGCTCGTGTTCCACAGCTCGAAGTTGTAGAGGTTTGGGGTGACAACCTCGTCGAACTCGTGCTCCCAGTAGAGCTCGCGCATGAAGTTTATGAGGGAGTTGTACACCCGGGCTCCCGCGGGCATCATGAAGGCCGAGCCGGGGGACAGCGGGTGCCACAGCACCAGGTCCTGGGCCGTGGCCACCCTGCGGTGGTCGCGCTTCTCGGCCTCGGCGCGGCGGTGCTCGTACTCGGCTAACTGGGCCTTTTCCGGGAAGGTGATCCCATAAACCCTCTGCAGCGCTTCCTTGTTGGCGTCTGCCCTCCAGAAGGCGCACGACGCGCTGGTGACTTTCGCGGCCTTGAGGTAGCCCGTGTTGGGCAGGTGGGGGCCCGTGCAGAGGTCGACCATGGGGCCACAGCGGTAGAGAGTGATCTCGGAGTCTGCGGGAAGCCCCTCGATCAGCTCGACCTTGAACTTGTTCTCGCGGAACATGCCGAGGGCCTCCTCGCGCGACACGACGGCCCTCTCGAATTTCTGCTTCTCGCCGGTGATCTTTTGCACGGCCTTGTCCAGGAGAGGAAAGTCTGCGTCGGACAGGGACCTGTTCCCTTCCATGAAGCAGTCGTAGTAGAAGCCCTCGGCGACAGCCGGACCGATCGTCAGCTTGACCCCGAAAGTCTGCTCGAGGGCTTCACCCAAAACGTGGGCGGAGGAGTGCCAGAAGGCGTGCTTCCCCTCGTCCGAGTCGAACTTGAAGAGCTCGAGGGCGCAGTCTGATTCTAAGGGGCGGGCGAGGTCCCAGTCCTTGCCGTCGACCTGGTTTAGGTTGGGAGTTGGTAGTGGTGGAGAAAAGAGAGGTGAGGTTGTTGAGGTTGAAGAAAAACGGAAAAGGAAAACGAAATCGAGTCCCCCTCCGCTTCCTTCTTTGCTTCTCTCTCTCTTTCTCTCTTTCTCTCTCCCTTCTCTCCCTTTCTCTTCCTGCTTCTCCGGTCCCCGACTCACCTTGGCCACGACGATGTCCTTGGCCAGCGACTTGGAGATGCCCAGCGCCACGTCGTGCGGCGTGGTGACGCCCGCGACGGCCTCGCGCTGCGAGCCATCGGGGAGCGTCACCTTGCAGGCGACGTTGGCTGCCTTGGCGGCCTCGACCTGGAATGCGCGTGTTTTGTTTTGGCGGATTAGAAAGCGTCACGGGTAAGGAAAATGTCTCCGCTAGGCGCCTGCAGGTCGAGAGGATTGAAAAGACTCCAAAAGTAGGTCGAAAAGGGCCGCGGAAGGATGCCATTGGATTGATCCATTGATCGATTGATCGATTGATCGACGGCCATTCTTCTTTCCCCCTTCCTCTGTCTCGCTCTCTCTCTCTCTCTCTCCCTCTCTCTCTCTCCTCTCTCTCTCTCTCTCTCTCTCTCTCTCTCTCTCTCTCTCTCTCTCTCTCTCTCTCTCTCTCTCTCTCTCCCTCTTTACCTTGTCCACGTCGCGCTTCCTGTACTGCTCGAACAGCTCGATCCTCTTGGCCAGGAAGGCCTGCAGGTCGGCGACGTAGTCCGAGTGCGGGCGCGCGTTGGCGGCGGCGGCGGCGGCGGCGGCCTTCTTCTGCGCCTTGGAGGGGGATTGGTTGCTGTTCACCGCGAGGCCGGCCACCGCGGCGGCAGCTGCGGCTGCGGCGTCGTCAGCGGCAGCGACATCGGCAGCAGGAGGAGGGCCTCCGCCGCAGCAGTCTGCTCCCATTGAAGCGAGTGTGAGAGATGACGAGGGAAAGAAGGAAGAAGAGGAAGAAGCAGAGAAGAAAAAACGAAAAAAGTGACATGCGAACGGAGGAGGTGCGCTCACAAATAACTCGCGGCAACGCCGAAGCTGCGTTTGTCGATCTCGAAGTAACAACAGCGACGCATCGGGAACGCTCTTCTGCAGACCTGCTCGGCCCCGACTGCGATTGGTTCCCCGCGGATCCGATAAGAGGCCGTCGAACGCTTCCCTCTCCGCGAAAGAAGTAGACCAGAGGCACCCTCAGAGGGGCATCGCGCGACGAGCGCCAAAAGATCGACTTTTGCGAAGCGAAGGAAAAAGAAAACTCCCGCTCCTTCCTTTTGAGAAAACTCGATGGCCCGCGACGTCGAGCAAGGCCAGCAGCGCCGCCCGAGGGAGCGCTCCGCAGCCACGGGCGACGAGGACTCGGCGTACGCGTCGTCGTCGCGGGGTTCGAGCGACGGTGAAGGGGGAGGAGGGCGCAGGGAGGCGTCGTCGAAAGAGTTTGAAGCATCAGCAGGAGAGCCATCGACTGCGGCGGCGACGGCGACGGCACCGCCTCCGACCTCCTTCTCCGCTGCTCTCTCGCGCTGGCTCTTCTTCGCCTCCCACGCTGCTCCTCCTCCTCCGCCACCGCCTCCGACGAAGTTCTACGATCCGTTAGACAGCAGCAGCACCACCAAATCAGTAGCTATCCGCTTTGATGACGACGGAGAAGAAGAAGGAGAAGGAGAGAACGACGAGGAAGCCGGAACAACAGAGACCGTCGCGGCGGTCAAGCGCCGGCTCGGCGCCGCCGCGGCCGCGGCCAAGGAGAGCCTCCTCCGCTCCAGGCGCCGCCGGCGCCTCCTCCTCCTCTCCCTGCTCCTCCTCGTCGCCACGGCCCTCGCAGCGACCTTGTCGGCGCCATGGTGGCTGTCCGCGAGGCTGCTGAAGCCCCCGGCGACGCACGAGCTCCCCTTCATGTTTGTCGAGGCCGGAGCGTCGTCGAAAGCCTCGAGAGAAGCTTCGAACGCTCTTCCTTCTTCCGCTGCCGATTCTTCCTTTACCACCCCCGACCCCAAGGAGATCGTCCCGCGCATCATCCACCAGAGCTGGAAGACCCACTCCACCCCTCCCCAATGGGACGAGGCCCGAAGGAGCTGCTCGGAAATGCACCCAAGGGAAAGAGGGTGGGAGGTCAAGCTCTGGGACGACGGCGAGCTGCGGGCGGTCGTCGCAGAGGCCGCCTCGAAGCTCTTCGACGGAGGAATTTCTTCTCCTCCCTCCCGTTCTGCCCAAGCTCTCCTGAGGGCCTACGACTCCTATTTGAACCCGGTCCAGAGAGCGGACATCTCTCGCTACGCCGTTCTGTTCTTGCACGGCGGCGTCTACCTCGACCTCGACGTCCAGTGCGAACGGCCTATCGACTCTCCCGAATTCTCCTTGCTCGAGAAGGAGATCGTGCTGCCTCGGACGTGGCCCACGGGCATCTCCAATGACGTGATCGTGGCGGCTCCCGGGAGCGGGCTGTTGGGGCTCGCCCTGCGTTCCGCGGCCGGAGCGCAGAAAATCACTTCCGTGTTGCTGTTCGCCTCTGGCTACGCCCGCGTCATGTTCTCGACGGGACCCATGTTTCTGACGATTACCGCCCTGCGATGGACCGAGAGGCGGGAGAAGCTGTGGATCATGCCTACGAGGCTGTACGGCAAGTACAGAGAGAAGAAGAAGAAGACGGGAGCTGCTGTCGCTGCTTGCGAGAGCGAGAGCGTCGACAACGACAACGGAAGCGGAAGCGAAAACGAGAGAAGCGGCGACGAGCGTCGGAAGAGAAGGAAGACGACGACGAGCGGGGGCAGCGGCGGCAACAGGCTCCACGGCGCAGGGGCGGGCTGCGGCGCGCTGTTCACCCACCTGCACGGTTCCTCGTGGCACGGGAGGGACGCGGCGCTGCTGGCGTGGGTGCGCGGGAGGGGGGAGGGGAGGCGCGGAGGGAGAAGGGCTGCGGCGGTGGGCGTTTCAGTTGCTTCTGCTGCTTCCGCCGTCATCGTTCTTGTCGCTCGGAGAGCAAGGCGGAGGCGGCAGCAAGAGAGACAGCAGCAGGAGCAGCAGCAGCAGCAGCAGCAGCAGCTCCTGCAGATGCAGCAGCGCAGGCCTCCCGCTGCTTCTTCTCAGCAGCAACAGCAGAAACTGCGCCCGCTGGGCCTCTTTGCGAACAAGAAGCGGCCGTTGGTCCCTGCCGCTGCGGCGGCAACAACGGCAACAACGCCCTCGTTGCTCTCGAAGCAGCACTGATTTGTTTTTTCTGAGAAAACAATTTTGAATCTTTTTTTTTTACAGCCAGAGAGGAACGAAAAACCAACGACCGACATCTTTTTTTCATTTATTTTGAAGTGTAGTCAGTGAACTTGCCAAGTACAGAACGAACAAACGCATGCGGATAAAAAAAGGAAAAGAAACAGATCAGAGAAAAAGTCGGAAACTTTTTTCACGGGTTTTCGGCCGATGACGACGGCGAACCCGAACCCGCCGCTTCGGCAGAGAGGTCGAGGGTCCCCGTTGCTCCTCCTCGCTTGCTCAGCTTCGAGCCCCCTCCTCCACCACGATGAGGGGAAGTCCCGTCCCCGGACCCCAGAGTGTCGGAAGCGACGAAAGAAGAAGAAGGAGAGAAATCTCCTCCTCCTGCCGCCGAACTCCTCTTCGCCCTTTGCTGCCTCGCATTCTGCTGCTGCTGCTGCTCCGCCAGCGACCTCACCGCGACGGCCGCCGTGGCGAACACCCCGCAGACCAGGAAGAAGCGCGCCAGTGGGTGGTGCCTCCTCCTGTGGAAGAGGAAGCGCGTGGGGGTCGTTTCCCCGGGTGACAGGAGGAGCGCCTCAAAGGGCAGCGGAGAAGCGTTGTGTTTTGTCGTCCTCTTCTTTCCGTTGAATTTGCTGCCTCTGGCGTTGTTTCTTCCGGCAGCGGCGACGACGTCGGCGGCGGCGAGGGCGGCCGCGGCGGAGGTCCACTCGGGCGTCACGCGCTCGGGCGCTTGTTGCTGCTGTTCTTCTTTCGCCGGGAGAGAAGAAGAAGAAGTCGAGGAAGTCGAAGAAATCGAACTCGAACTCGAAGCAGCAGAAACGACGGAGCCGCTGAACTCGACCCCTCGCTCGTCGAGCCCGATCCCGAACGCGTCGTGTAAGAGAGCGACGGAGAAGGCGGCCCCGAAGCAGTGCCTCGCGGCCTCGACCGGCTTGAGGACGGGCATGAGAGGAAGAGGCTTTCCGGTGCCTTCCTTTTCTTCTTCTTGCTTCTTCCCGCCGCTGCAGATCCGCTTCCCTGCCTCGACGATCTCCCTCAGAGTCGGCCTGCCTCCTCCTTTACCGCCCTCCGCCAGCAAACCCAGCGCGTTGGCGGTGTGCCTGAGGTTCTCGATGCCCAGAAGCTGCATCCCGGACAGCAACGGTGGGGGTCTCGTTCTGGACGAAGCGTCGGAAGGCAGAGGGCAGTGGTCGGGGCGAAGGGCGCAAGACAGCCTGAGGGCCTCGGAGGCGGCGCGGCGGCAGGAGGTGAAGTCCCCGGTGCCGACGCCAGAAGGGGGAGGAGAGGAAGAGGGTAGATCCGCTGATGCAGAGACGACTCCCGGGGGAAGCGGCACGACTGCTCCCGGGGGCACGCAAGGGTCGCCAGCAGGAGAAGCATTCGAGCCCGAAGAAGAGGAGGAAGACTCCGATGACGAAAGAGAGGAAACAGCCGCGGCGGTCGTCGCCCTCGCCGCCTCGTGCCCCAGCCCCTCCCACGACCTCGAGAACAGCCGGAAGAGCGTCTTTGATGAGGTGGTCGAGCCTTTCCTTTTGCTTCCCCTCGGCTGCGGGTGGACGTTGGGGAGCTCGAGGTGGAAGAGGTCTGCCGAAGAAGACGAGAGCTCGTCGTTTCCTCCTTCTTCGTTGATTCCGTCCTTCCCGCTGCTGCCGCTAGCTGCTGGTCCCGCGACCTCAAAGGTCACCTGCATGCTCGTGCCCCCGACCTCGGCGATCCCGAGGGTTTTCCTTGTGCCTTCGGAAGGAGAAGAAGAGTCGTCATCTTTTTCCTTTTCGCCTCCTTCTCTTTCTTCTCCTTCTCTTTCGATCAGCGTCCCGGCTGCAGCGTTCGCCGCCACCCACGCCAGCGCTCCCTCGTCCACGCCCCGCAGCGTCGCCACGGCCCCTCTCCTCGGCCTCGGGAACGGCGATAAGCTCGCCACGGCGTCCGACGCGGCCTGCAGCCGAGCGTCGCGGTCCTCTTTGCTGGGAAGCGCCCTAAGACCCGCTGTGGCAAGAACTAAAACGTCCGTCGTCGAGTGGTGCTGACTCGGCACGTGAGCGGCCGCGTGCTCCAGCAGGGGCTTGAAGGTCTTGGCGACGTCCTCGGGTCGCGTCACGGAGAGGCCAGGCTCCCTCTTGAGAGAGGGGGCCGCGGGAGTGATTTCGGGGAGAAGGCTCGAAGAAAGAGGGTCGACTTTCCACCTGTAGACGTGGGCTCTGCTTCCGGTGCTACCCGCATCGATGACGACGACGTAGCCTCCGTTTCCTGCTTCTACGCTGGTCGCTGCTGGGGGGAGGTTGCGGGCCGCAGAGGCGGTGGAAGCGGCGAAGAAGAGGAAAAGAAAGAGGTTGAAGAGCGGCGAGAGGCGTTGCCGCGCCATCGAGTTTTCGAGAATTGGTGCTCTTCTTCCTTAGCGCCGAGCACTGGCCTCTTGGTTCCTGTTTTGGTCTCTTTCCTTTTGTGAGGGGAGAGAAACGAAAGTGCTCGAGCAATTCCCCAGGAGAAAAAAGATCGAAACGAGCTCAGCAGCCTCAAGGAACGCGCGAGGAAAAAAGGATGAGCTCTTTCTTTTCTTTTCTTTGCTCGATGGTGCAGAGGCGAGCCGAGGTCTGGATTTCGGAGATTTTTTCTTCCTCATTTTTTTTTCCTCGTTGTCGACGCTCGTCGATTCATCTATCAAAAAAACCCTCGCACCACGACGCCGGGCCTCGCTGGTGTCGTCCTGACGGGGGCACCCCGAGACGCTCGAGCCTCCTCAGCCAGAAGGCGTCGACGTCCCTGAAGCGCGAGGAGGAGGACAAGAGACAGGAGCAGCGCAGGGGAAGAGATGTCCACGGCCGCGGATGGAGGGGAAGCATTGAGGAGCAGCTTTGACGTCGACGACAAGGCGAGCGAGCAGCGAGCGTCGTCGTCCCCCGACCTCGACCCTCTCTCCAGGCCTCCTTCGACCTCGACCTCTGCGACCTCTGCGACTCCGACTCCGACTCCGCCTCAACCACCTCCTCCTCCCCAGAAGCAGCAACGGATCGTCGCCAGCAAATGGCGCCTCGAGCGGAAGATAGGCCAGGGCTCCTTCGCCGTCGTCTGGCTCGCCTCTCACGTTTCGAAAAACCAAGTCGTCGCGGTCAAAGAAGTCCTCACCGACGCTTTGTCACCAAAACTCCGCTCGGCCCTGGCCAACGAGGCCGCGACGCTCAGGGCCTGCTCTGCCAGCCCGCACGTGCTGCAGCTGATCGAGGTCGTCGAGGAGAGGGGGCCCCCGGGGAGGACTTTCTTGGTGTCGGAGTTTTGCGACGCGGGCGACCTCAGCGCGCTTCTGAGGTCGAGGCCGCGCGGGAGGCTGGGTGAGATCGAGGCGAAGGGGCTTTTCAAGCAGCTGGCGAGCGGTCTGAGGCACCTGTGGTCGCGAAGCTGCGTGCACCGGGACCTGAAGCCGCACAACCTGCTGCTGTCTAGCCGTCGTTTGGTGGCGGCTGAGGGGAAAAGTTCTTCTTCGCCGCTCTCCCTCGACGACGACGACGACGGAAACAGCATCGGCCAGGGCCCCTTCGTGCTCAAAATCGCGGATTTCGGCTTCGCGCGCTGTCTCGAGGCCGTCACGGCAGGAACAGGAGCGGGAGGAGGAGGAGCGGGAACGGCGGTGGCGTTGGGAACGGCGGGGAGCAGCAGCTCCAGCGCTGCTTTCGTCGGAAGCCCGCCTTCGACGACGACCTCGACCTCCCCGAACCAACAACCTTCGCAGCCTTCGCTCCCGCTCGCCGACACCCTCTGTGGCTCCCCGCTCTACATGGCGCCGGAGATCCTCCAGCACCGCCGCTACGACGCCAAGGCGGACCTCTGGTCGGTCGGCGCGATCCTGTTCGAGATGGTGAGCGGCACTCCCCCCTTCGGAGGCGCCAACCACATCGCGTTGCTGAAAGACATCGAGCGGCGCGAGGCGGCGCTTCCATCCGACGTCTCCCTCGCGTGCTCCCCGCAATTGAAAGATCTGCTGAGGGGGTTGCTGCGGAGGGACCCCGTGGCGCGGATCTCGTTCGAGGAGTTTTTCGAGCACGAGTGGCTGACCGGGGTGGTGCCGGAAAGGAAGAAAAAAGAAAGAGAGAGGGAAAGTTTCTCCTTCTTCCAATCTTCTTCTTCGCCGTCATTGTCGACCTCTACGGCAATCGCGACGCTGCCCACTGGGCTCCTCAGCCGCGCCCCAGAGCACGAGTCGAGCCTGCTCTCCCTGCCGCCGCTCCCGCCCCCGCCTCCCAGGCCCGCGAGGGAGCATATCTACCACCTGCACGCGGCGATGCGAGGGGCGGCAGCAGCGGCAGCAGGAGCGGGAGGGAGCCGGAGCGGCGGAGGTGGAAGTGGAGGCGGAAGCGGAAGCGGAAGCAGCGGAAAGCAAAACCCAAGCTCCTCGTCGGGCCTCCTCGACGACGCGAGCGACTACGTCTTCGTCGACGGCGCCCTCATCACGGGCAGCGGCAGCGGCAGCGGCAGCGAGAGCAGAATGCCCGTCGTCGCGAGCCCCTTTGCTGCAGCAGCAGCCCGCGAACGGAGCAGCACCAGGAAGTCGTCGCTTTCCCCCTCGCCGTCGTCGTCTCCCGGGACCTCCGCTGCCGCGGCGGCCTCTTCTTCTTCGTCGCTGGCGGCCTTCGCCGGCGGGGCAGCGAGGCTGGGAGCGGCCGCCGGGGGGCTCCTGCTGCGGGCCGGGTCCTCCGCGGCCTCGAAGGCGGCGGCGCGGGTTGTCGCCGCCTCCTCCTCCTCGGCCCGTTCCTCACCGCAGCCGCCGCAGCCGGCTTTGCCGAAACCTTCGACGGCGCTCGCGACTCCTCCTCCTTCTCCTCCTTCGCTCCAACGCCTCCACCTCCACCGGCTCCCTCCTCCCGCGCATCCCCTGCCTCCGAACGCCCCCTCGGCCTCTTTACTTCTCCGTGGCGCCTCCGCCGCTGCCTGGTCCGCGGACGAGCACTCTCGCCGCGGAAGGCACGCCGCGGCGCTGTCGCTGCGGCTGCTGGCGCTGCAGCTGCTGTCGGCCGTCGCCTCTGGCGCTGCCTCGGGCCTCGCGGAAGCGGAAGCAGCAGCGATTACCGCAGGCAACGCCGAGGGTTTCAACTTGCCTTTTCCTTCTTCTCCTCCTGCTCCTGCTCCTCCTCTGGCCTCCGAAGAGGGGGTCCGGGCGGCCGCGGCGGGGGCCTCTGCGGCGCTCGCCGACGCCGCGGCGGCCGACGCGGCGCGGGCTGGGGTCGTTGCCGGCAACGCCGCTTCTTCTTCTTCCTCCTCTTCTTCTTCTTCGTCTCCTTCCTCTTCGGAAACGAAAGTGGCCCTGCCCGACCCGTGGGACCTCGCCTACGCCGCAGCACTGGGCGACGCGCGCGCCGGGGCCGAGGCAGAGGCGAGCTCGAACAGTTCGATTTCTGCTGCTGCCTACTCGCGCGCCCGCGCTCTTCTTGTCTTGATCTCCTGGAGCCCCGGCTCGTCCCTGGCCGCCGCCGGCGTCTGCCCGGTTCCGGGGCAGAGCCTGAGCAGGTCGAGGAGGAGGGCAGCGGGGAGGGTGCTGGCGGCGCTGGAGGAGCGGAGGGTGGGGAGAGGAGCAGGAGGAGGAGGAGCGGCGGTGTTCGTTGCGGAGGAGGTCGAAAAAGCTCGTTGCTGAGGGTTTTTTTGTTTTTGCTTTGTCACCTCGGCTATGACACTTTGCTTTATTTTCCCTTTTTTTCCGCGGTTCCAATCTCGTTGTCTTGTCTCTCTGCCTTTGTATACGTTTTGCGTTGTAAAAAATTGCCTTGTCTTTTTGTCCCCCCCTGTATTGAAATCGGGAAGAGAAAGAGGAAGAAGAGAGAAGAAGAAGGGGGAGAAGGAGAGGAAGAAAGAAAGGGTCGAGGTCGAAGGTCCGACCTTCGAACGTTTTCCGGCGCCAGTTGCCGCGCCCTCGCTCGCTCGTCGAGCGATGCTGGGTTTTTTTTTTTCAACTCTTTTCTTCCGCCCGTTTCACAACTCTTTCTATTCTCTCTCTTCCGCGCTCTTTCTCTGCTGCAGCTGTAGCCATTCTCAAGAGCCTTTACGGGATCTAGGTGCGGAAATGGTGGGGGGACGGGGAGTTCTGAAGCGCGGGGAGGGAGAGGAAGGGAAGAGGGAGAGCGCCGCCGGAGTCGCGAGAGAGAGGTCGCGAGTCCAATGCTTCGATCGGCGCTTCTCTTTGCCTCCCAGCGCCCCCTCTCCGAAGGCCCCTTTTCCCCAATCCACACTCACGAACGGCATCATTTCATCAATTACGTACTCAACAGATGTCCTGGGCGTGGAACGCGGGCTCAGCGCTTCCCGAACTCCCGCATCTGCTCCAGCTTCCTTTGACTTCGCCGGCGGAGAACATCGGCGAGCAGCAGCAGCAGCAGCAGCAGCGACAGCCGAAAAAGGTCAAGTTCGCCCCCTCCCTCTACTCCTCCTCGCCGCCACAGCACTCTTCCTCTTGCTCCGAGACCACGCTGGAGGAGGAGGCCGCCACAGTCCCGTTCTCGACGGGAGAAAGAGAGCCGGAGGGACAGGGCATGGCCCAGCTGCTGCTGCGGCGCGGGGCTTGCTGGGAGGAGGTCGAGGTCGAGGAGGAGCAACAAGGCGCGCCGCCTCTGCCGCTTCGCTCTCTTCCTTCCTCGCTCCTTCCGCCTCCTCCGCCTCCCCCTCCTCTCCCCTTCCCCCCGACCGCGGCCTGCTGCATCTCCTCCCTGCCCTCCATTCACCCGGCGTCGCTCGAGCCCATCCCCCTGTCTTCGCTGCCGCCGATGAAGAAGAGGAGCGGCGGAGAAGACGGCGGCGGGGAAGGAGAAGGCAACGACGACGGAGACGACGACGACGGAGACGACGACGACGGAGACGACGACAGAGACGACGACGACGACGACGAGGGGGCTCTCGCGAGCCTTTTCGGAGGAGGAGGAGGGAGCGGAGGAGGAGGCTGCGCGGGGCAGCAGCACCAGCCTGCGCTCCCCCTCCGGAGCGCCGCCGCCGCCGTCGTCACGCCCTTCTCGCTCGTCGAGCCCCCTCCCGGGATCGCCGCCACCGCCGCCGCGCTGGTTTCATCTGGCTATAATTACAGCAACGGTAACGCGAGCACGAACGCAGCAGAGCAGCACCAGCAACACAATTACGAGCGAGAGCTCCTCCCTGCCTTCCCTCCGTCGCTCCCGGCCTCCCTCTACAACAGCGGCAGCGACGGGAGCGGTTCCAGTGGCGGCAGCCGCGGTGGAGCCGTGGTGACGACGGGAGTGCTCGGAGGAGGAGAGGAGAGCCGCGTCGGCGGCAGGAGCGTCGTCGTCGTGAGAGGAGAACCGCAGCAGCAGCAGCAGCAGCAGCAGCGGAGGAGAACGGCCGCAGCAGCACTCGTCGCCGCGGCCAGCAGCGGGCAGCAGAGGGAAGGGGACTCGACGGCGGCGGAGGGGGGCTTCTTCTCCTTTCCCGTGCCCCTGGGAGTGACGCTGAGGCTCTCCCACGACTTCACCTCCGCGGCGGGGAATTCGGCCGCCGCTGCCGCCGGGGCCGCTGCCGCCGCCGCCACCGCTCCTTCCCCTTCCCGCCGCCTCTCTCCCTCGAGTCACCACCATCACCACCACCACCACCACGCCTCCGCCGTGCTTTCCTTCGAAGGAGGAGACGAGAGTCTGAGAGGGATCCCGATAACGCTCTCTAGCGCTGCTGCTGCGGTTGCGGCTGCTTCCACCGCCTCCACTCTCAGTGGAGGCGGCGGAAGCGGGAGCAACCTCGAGAACAAGGCTTGCTTGCTTTCGCTCGCGCCGCCGCCCCCTCACCACGGCGCCGCGGCCAAGAGGAAGCCCGCGCTGCCGATCTTGGGAGTGTTGAGCTCTTCCTCGAGCGCTGCTGCCGCTGCTGCTGCTGCTGCCGCTGCCGCTGCCGCTGCCGCTGCCGCTGCCGCTGCCGCTGCCGCTGCTCAGCTTGCGGGCTCTTCCGGCAAAGACAAAGAAGCAGCAACCGCCCTCCCCCTTCCCCCTCTTCCCCTACCTCCTCGCCCACCTTCCTCCCCGGTCCGCCGGGGCCGCAAGCGCAGGGTCGACCCCGTCCTGGTCGAGGCCGACGACGGCTCCGTGCTCGCTGTCACCCCAAAAGAGTACCGCAGGCTGCGCCGCCGGGTGACGAACCGGCTGTCGGCGCGGAGGATGAGGCAGAAGCGCGCAGAGGAGAAGGCGAGCAGAGCTGCTGCTGACAGCGCTGCTGCTGCGGTTCAACAACAACAACAGCAGCAGCAATTGCAGTCGGGGCCGAGCAACGACGAGGAGGCCGGGAGGCTGCGGCGGCGCGTGGCGGCTCTCGAGGCCGAGCTGCTAGTTAACCAACAGCGACAATGAGAACGAGCTACTTTATCAAATTTCCCTTTACTTTTTCTTCCTTTCTCTCTTTCTTGTTCCTTTGGATATAATTAAAAATCGAACTTGTATGCGCGTGTGTAAAAAAAACAAGAAAAGCTACTGCGGGAAACTAGAAGAGAGCGAGAAGAGGTCGTCGAGGGTCGCGGTTGAAAAAAAAAAAAAAAAAAGGGGAAAAACTCACCGATTTCACAGTTTCGGGCCAGCAAGATTGCTGGCCTCTCCTTCGATCTGCTTCAAAAAAAAATGCTCCGAATCAACCTCTCGCGCGGGGCTCTCACCCCTCGCAGCGTGCTCCCGAGCTCGCACGAGCCTCGAGCACCGTCCTGGAGCACGCTCCTGCGCGCGCAGCAGCGCAGGGACAGGAGGCTGGGCGGCAGGAGGCATCGCGCGTTTGACGGCAGCGGCGGCATCAGCGGCGGCAGCGGCATCGTCGACAGCTTTGCGACGGCCGCCACTGCCGCCGCCGTCGAAGAAAACTTCAACCCCGAAAACAACGTCCACGACGCCGAAATCGACGATGAACTCGACGACGACGACAATGAACTCGACGATGCCTACGACGAGGACTCCCTCGCCTTCATTCCCCAAGACGAGCTCGAGCGAGAGGCCTTCGACGACCTGGGCGACGATCTCGAAGAAGAACCCGCCGCGGGGCCGCGCTCGATCGTGCTCGCCGGCTTCTTGGAGGGCGAGGCCGCCGCCTGCCGGGCCCTGCTGGACGGCGCTGGCTTCTCCGACGTCGCCGTGCTTCCCGCCGAAGACGTCGACGCGTTATCATTAACGGTGAGGGACGCGATCCTGGGAGGGGGGCTGCGCGAGCCCGACTGGGCCCTGCCTCGGGGGGGGAGCGACAGCAATGACGAAGACGGAGGACGAAATTCTCGGCCGCCGCCGGCGTTTTCGAGCGGCGCGCCGATCCGCGCCGCGCTCTTCGGCGGGCTGTCCCCCCGAGACCAGGCTCTGGCCCTCGACGCGCTCGAGTCGGCGGGACTGCCGCGCATGGCCGTGGCCGAGGCGGACGAGCTGAGCTGGGCGAGCAAGAGGGTAGGGGAGGTGCTGGCCGAGGCCGCGGCGGAGCAGGGGTTGCTGGTCCTCGGCGGAGGCGGCGGAGGCGGAGGAGGAAGCGGAGGAGGGAGGGCAGAGCGGCGGCAGCGGCAAGCGGCGACAACGGCGACGGCAAGCGACAGCACCGCTCCTCCTCCTCCTCCCCCTCCGACTGCCGCCGTCGTCGACCCCCTGAGCGACGTCGAGCAAGCCATCCGAGCTGCAGAGAGGGCCGCGGGGGGCAGGATCCAAACCGTGAACGCCTCGGCGGCGGCGGGGAGGCCAGAGCCGTCTGCGGCGCCTCCCGGGACCGAAACTGCTCAAATGCCCACTTGGCAGGCAGAGGCCGTCGCCGCCGGCCCCGCGCTGCTCGACTCGCTGAGGGACAACATCGTCGGGGACGGCGAAGAGGAGGAGGAGGAGGAGGAGGAGGCATCGATCGAGGTCGGGGCGGAGAGCGCTGAGAGAGACGACGACGACGAAATCGAAGAAAGCGAAGAAGAGGAAGAGGAAGAAGAAGCGACGACGACTCTTCTCGACGCCCTCGTCTCCGACTCCAAGCCTTCTTCTTCGAAACCCGAAGAAGAAGAGACAGATTACCTTGACGCCTACCTCAAAGCCGTGACGGCGGCCGACGCGGGCCCGCTGCCGGAGACGGACTCTTCTCCGGTCTTCAGCACCTCGACGGCCGAGGGGAGAGCAGCCGCAAAGGAGAAAGAAAAGGAGGAAGAAGAGAAGAGGAAACAGAAGAAGAAAGCGTCAACGCCGTTTTCCAAGCCTCGCACGAGCATCAAGGGCTTTGGCGGAGGCAAAGAGAAGGCGGAGAAGAAGAAGCGTGCCGAGAGAGAGGGAAACGAAGACGAAAACGAGGACGAAGAGCAAGCGCCGTTGCCGTCGTTGACCTCTTCCTTTTCTCAACCTTCTCCTCCCGACGCCGACGCCGCCACCCCTCGCCCCGAGCCCATCACCATCGCCCCCGTCGGTCTCGAACCCGAGGAGGTCCTCCTCCACGACAGGATCACCGAAGAGCTCCACCAGCAGTTCAGGGCCATGCCGCAGTCTGACAGGGAGGCCCTGCGCGAGCGCATGCGCGAGGAGGCGCGCGAGCCGACCAAGGACGCGATCGTCGCCGCGGTCTCTTGCGGTTTGTCCTACGAGGAGATCTGCGAGATGGTGAGGGTGGCGAGCGACGCGGCGAAAGAAGCCGAGGAGGGGCTCGGTGTGAGGTGGTCGGAGATGGCAAAGACGAAGCTGGAGCCGAGCGCCGAGGAGCTGGCGCTGGCGAGGGCGCGAGCGGGAGGAGGAGATGCGGAAGAGGAGGAGGAGGAAGAGGTTGAAGAAGAAGAAGAAGAGTAGAAAAAAACAACTTGCTTTGCTTTTGCTTTTTTCCTTTGTTAAACAACGAAATTGATTCTAGACACATACACACACATCTTGCATTGAGAGAAGAAGAAGGGCTGAGGGCGAAGCGACGAAGAGAGAGAAAGCGGAAAATGCGGAAAGAAGAAGGAGACGAGCAAAAAACTCGGGTTTTTTCCCTTTTTCTCTCGCTTCTTCTTCCTCCATCCCCGACTTTCTCTCCTCCCGTTTCCTCTCTCTTTTTCTTTTTCTTCTATCAAAAGTCGGGGGACCAAACTGAAATTACAAAAAACACGCTACTCTCCCTCCTTCTTCTCGCCAGAGCGCTCGATCTCCTCCAGGACCTCCTCGTACCCTCCGGCCACCCCCGTGTCGTCCTCCTTCTCGCCCTTCAGAGCCAGCCTCCACCCGCTGTTCTCCAGCAGGCCGTGGATCTTCTCCGAGGCCTGCTTGTAGACTCCGACCAGGTCGTCGGCCTCTTGCGGCCAGCGGTTGGCTGCGATCTCCAACAAGAAAAAGGCGAAGCGGGCGCCGTCGACGTGCGGCGGCTGCTGCGACGAGACGCAGTAGTTGCCGAGAGCGGAGACGTCGTCCGCCCACGTGCTTCCCGGTTTCAGGGAATCCACGTCGCCCTTCAGCATGGCCCTGAGGGCTCGAGTGCAGAGGTCGTCGAGGTTGGACAAGTAGTCGGGGTCCTGAGTCAGCGGCGGGGCCTCGAAGTATGAAGAAGAGGAGGTCGGGGTCGAGGTTGCATCGTCGGCGGCGAGCGCTTGCCATTTCTCGAGGCCGGATGGGAGGGCCGGCACGGTTGTCGTCGGTCGCGATTGGGATGCTGACCACACTGGTGCGACATGTGGCCTCTGCGACGAGGAGGACAGGCTCCGAGGAAGTGGGCAAGGCGCCGCTAGCGCGGCCGACAAGCGGAGCATGATTGGGCAAAAAAAAAGTTGTCGTTTTTTTCTCTTTTTTTCATAAGTGGACGGAAAACTAGCCCGACTTTTCATTTTTTCATCGACTCCACTTCGAGAGCTTCGTTTGCTCCCTCTCTTTCCCCTTTCAGCAATCTCCCACAATGCGGTGTCGAAGCACACGAACTGTCTGATTACTCTAGTGCAACCGAAAGGGGCTTGAAAAGACAATCGAGGCACCTGCTCCACGCGAGAGCGACTAAATAAATTTCGATCGGTCGGGCCCGACCGATGCGTCGCCGCGTCGTCGTCACCGGCATCGGCCTAGTCACGCCTCTGTCGGCGCTGGGAGCGCGCGAGACCTGGCGAGCGCTCCTGGAGTGCCGCACGGGCGTGCGGAGCCTGACGGAAGAGGACATGACGCCGGTGAGCTGGAGGGCATTGAGTTTTTTCGTTTTTGCTTTGTCTTCGTCCTCGATCGAGCTCTTTGCTCACTCAACCTCGACCTCGACCTCCTCTTCCTCTTCCTCTTCAAACAAAAAAAAAAAAAAAACCAGGAGCACCCC
>Ga0210003_1001258_pt1 | contig 22535 bp, 31 predicted proteins | sample LantaG_FD_182804 | JGI IMG/M metagenome (GOLD analysis project Ga0210003, IMG submission 182804) | Deep subsurface microbial communities from Baltic Sea to uncover new lineages of life (NeLLi) - Landsort_02402 metaG (SPAdes) (version 2) | ecosystem: Environmental > Aquatic > Marine > Oceanic >... | reverse complement strand
CCATTTATAAATAAGGTGATGGCCATCCAGAGGTGTCCCTACTGCAAAGCAATGATTGATGAAGATCTGGAGTACTGTTCTAACTGCGGCACAAGGCTTTTATTTCCAGAGGACGAATTTATCGAAGGCCGGGAAAATCACCTGGTTTTGAAAAAGATTTCTTCATAGATTAATAGTCCTTAAAAAATCACTTAAGCCCTTCGAAAGGGCGTAATGTGATTTTCTCCCTTCGGGAGCTTTATTCTTTTAATTGACTATCCGGAAAAAATATCTTCCATTACTATTCTCTACCTCATTCAACCCAAAAAAAAGTCGAAGCGGAAGACGCAGGGGCTTCCGCAGTAAGCAGAAGGAAACAAGGAGCGTGATGAGATGGAAGAAACATCGGGCAGGATGAGGAAAATATTCGTAAGCCTTGACGAAAACGAGAAGTTCGGGCTTTCCTTCGGATTGTTTCCGGCCAGGCTGGAGAAGTACAAACTCGACAATGAGCAATCGGCGGCTCTGATTAAGATGAGTCAGGAGAAAACGGGAATAGAATTTTAATGAGATGAGGTGATAGATGTGGAGAAATTGGAGAAAGAAGTAAACGAATGGAGGACCTTCGTTATTGAAGACATCCAGAAAATAGTGAAGAGGGAGTTAAAGGAGGATATTGAGATTTTATTGGAAGGTATGAAGGACAAACGGATTATTAAGGAATGAAAAGCAGCGGGAAAATCGCCGGCTGTTGTCAGCAAAAGGGGTTTGATGGGAACCAAAAATCAAACTGCCTGCTGGTTTCTGGAAAAAGTGGCAAGAGCAGAAATGCTTAGGAGGCCAGTTTCCTGGCCTTTTTATATTTCAAGATATTCTTTCGATTCTCTTAAAATCAAAGGTCTTTTGCCCTACTTTTCCTTCAGTTATGAACTTCTCATTTTCAGCATTTTTGTACCTTATTATGACATCGAATGTTCTAATAGCTGAGAATGGAATCAAAGCACCTAAATCAAATGTACTTGTTTCAGAAACATTACCATTTATTTTTTTCTTGATGTTCTCAATACTGATTTCTCCTGACTGAGGTAAGATATGTTCGTCAGGAAAAACATAATCGAACTTTAAGCCTTCTGTATTAATAAGGGGAACATCATCAATCTTAATGCCAAAAGCAGGAGTATTTCCATAATTTATGTACTTGAATTTTCTTTCTCCTTCGTCATAAGTAATCACAACGATTGGTCTCATAATCAACCTTGTTTGTTTAACTGATTCTTTCCATAATTTTTTTGTCACTAGTGCATAAAAGGTCGCAGCTAAAAAAGTAAAAAATAAAATGATGGCAACAATAAGCTGAATAATTGTTTCACAGGTCATTTTTCAGTTCCCTTAAAAATTATTAAACTCTCTAATCGTATATTTGTCAATTCATAAAAATTCATTTGAAACGCCGGATGATGTCAGCAAAAGGGGGGTTGATGGAAACCAAAAAAGGTGGGAACTCTCTCCAGTAGACCAAAAAACCCGTATTTATTATATCATAAAATTACAAAATCTTAAGGCATATTTATTTAATTTTAGTTTTCAAACGATCTTGAAGTCTATTTTTCTCCAACCATTGATAAAAGTCCTCGTTGGTCTTAATTTTCCATTTGTTTTTAAACCGGATAAAAGTAATGATGACTTGTTGAATGTAATACATTAGTTTTAGTGTTTCGGATTGGGAAACAGCGTATCCTCCCTCATGTACTATTTTTGATCTGATGTCATATGCTTCTTTTAAATATTTTTGAATTTTGGCTCTTTCGTTATAAGAATAAGTTAAAATGTAAGAGCTTCTTTTACTAATATTATCTCTTTTATTCTCTCTTCCAAATATTAATAAGCATTCCAATGCGACTATTAATTTTAAGAATTTGTCTCCAAGAGAAAAGAATTCGCTTTCTTCTGATTGCTTTGAATTCCCTGACTTTAATCTAGCATCTTTGGCTTCTCTAACTACAGGAATATCATATGCCTTTGAATACCAAAGTATGGAATTCAATAATCTAGTCTCAAGATCGGTTTTATCGGTTTCCCTTTCAATACCCAAAATTATATTCAATCCGTATTTTTTCATGATTTTTGTTTTTTCCTTATCGAGTTCATAAGGAAATAAAAAACCTGTCCTTTCCGTTCTTGGATGGAACTCAGTTTTGTCAGATTTATAGCCTAAAATAGATCTGATATTAGATGGAATTATTTCTCCAGAAAGACCGAAATAGCTTTTGAGGGATAAATTACTTACATGAGTAAAGAGTTTAATAGAGCTTAAGGCGAAATCTAATTTTCTTAATGCCTTTTGTCTGGCTCCATCCTGAGTGCCTTTTACTCTAATCTCAGCACAAGTTCTATTCAGAAGGGGAAAAACAGCATATTTTCGTATTTGATTGATCAATTGGCTTTTTACATTATCTTTATTTTCATAATACTTATTTTGATCCAGGTTAGATCGAACCATTTCCAGATATTTTTTTGCCCGATATCTGTTAAATCGATATAAAATAACGTCATTTATTTTTAATTGTCGTATAGAGAGCTTAAGATTTTCGATTGGAAAAATGAAAGCCCAATCATTTATATTTGAAATTAAAGATTGAAGAAATAAATCGACTTCATTTTTAATCTTCTCTTCTCTGTTTTTTCTGGGTTCTTTTAATACCTTTGAAATAATTTCCTGTACTGATTTTTCAACATCATTCATGGAATAATTTTGATGAATTATTGGATCAGAAAAAACTTCCTTAACAATTTCATTAAATATTGCGCTCTCATCTTTTTCTAGAAATACAGTAAATCCTTTTTTTGTCCAGATTCGAGAATATATCTCCTGAAAATTTTGAGCAGAAAATTTCTTTTTCTTAAAGCAAATATGTTTCAATTTATTGATTATTATTTGATTATCCATTTTATTTGAACCCCTTTAAATTTAGCATTTTTGTTTTAAAACGTAAAACTAAAATAACTGAGGCGAGTGGAAGCCGGTTTTACCCGGCCTCCCGATTTTTAAAAAGACCACTGAGGCTGATTTGGCACTCTGAAAAAAAACTAATGACCAAATTATTTTTAAATGATATTATTAAAACAATAATATGAGTTCTTTATGGAATAGGGATACAGAGACAGAATTCTTCAAAAGATCTCTAGAACTTACAACAGCCGAACAATTATTTTACAAAACCTCTGATAATAAATACTTAGCTTATTGGCCAAAGGGATACAAAGGTCCAAAAACAACGCTTCAAAGCAGGAATGCTTTTATAGGTGATTATACTGAAAAATGGTCATTAAATATTTTAAAAGAGTTTGCTGACAAGATCGGAGCCTTTGTAGTCCAGAGCGTCGTCTGTGAGGAAATTGAGCTTAACAGAAATTCACCGGCAGACATAGCCCTTTGCAAAACAAACAACAGAATTCAAAAAGCTGAAAACATCTTAATGGTCTTTGAAGTGAAAATGTCAGTTGTGTGGAATTGGGAATTCTTGAAGAAAAGAGGCGAGCTTAAGTGTATTGGAGATTACACGAGTCACCAAGGAAATCCTGGTTTGCTACGGTCTGATACAATGCTAAAGGCAACAGGGAAAAGCATAAACATAAGGATTTCTGGTTTTGAAGCCAATAAAATTCCAATAGTTGTTTTAGGCAATACTCCTATTACAAAGAGCTATTATGAAAAAGTTGACCATCTAAAGAAGTTTGGAATAGTACAAGGATTCTGGTCTTTAAATCCCAAGCCAAAGGATGAAATACAGACTATAAAAAACACCAGTGATTATGGCTTTATAAGAATGGATTCCGACAAAGAATTGATTAGAAATTTAAGCATTCTTTCAACTGGAGAAAGAGAATTTTTCTCTGGAATGAAAACAAAAAAAGGACTTGGCAAAATCATTGAAATTGCAAACAGAGAAGAGACTTATGAGAAAAAAGCTGAAAAATTCCTGTCTTTATTAAGAGTGAGTTAAGATGGCACAAAGAAGGAAAAGCACAGAAACAAGCAGTTTCGGATCGTCAGGAAGAATAAATCATGATTCTTCTAGATTTTACAATACTCGACTATACCAGGGGAGACAACCTGAAAAAGTTGAAAGTTATACTGAGAATATAATTCCTGCTGAAGTGTTGAACAAAGTATTCTGCAAGAGTAGCAAAATTATGGAAGAAATTCCTGATGACAGCATACATTTGATGGTTACTTCACCTCCATATAATGTCACCAAAGAATATGACGAAGATTTAACTTTAGAAGAGTACAGAGAATTATTGAAGAGAGTTTTCGCTGAAACATACAAAAAACTTGTAATTGGCGGAAGAGTATGTGTGAATATTGCAAATATTGGGAGAAAGCCATACATCCCTCTTCATAGTTACATAATAAAAGATATGCTTGATATTGGTTTTTTAATGAGAGGAGAGGTGCTCTGGAATAAATCTTCCAGTGCCGGTGTTTCCACAGCATGGGGGAGCTGGAAGTCTGCCAAAAATCCTACTTTGAGAGACATACATGAATACATTTTAATTTTCTCGAAAGGAAATTTTTCTAGATTAAATACGGACAATAAAAAAAGCACAATAAAAAAAGAAGAATTTTTAGAATTCACAAAGAGCATATGGAATTTTCCTGCAGAGTCAGCAAAGAGGGTAAATCATCCTGCACCATTTCCCGTTGAACTTCCATATAGATGTATTCAACTATTTACTTTCAAAGGAGATGTTGTTTTAGACCCCTTTGTAGGGAGCGGGACAAGTTGTATTGCTGCATTGAAAACAGGGCGTAATTTTATAGGATATGACAATAATCAAAAATATGTCGAAGTTGCAAAAAAAAGGATTCGCAGAGAAACGCAACAATTGAAATTATTCCCTTCTTAAAAGATTGTAGAAGAAAAGAGGACTGCCGCTGGTTTTGGAGAATACAAAATAATTTGAAACTAATTTAAAAATATTCAATCATTAGCTGGATAAATGTAACAGATACTATTTTCGTTGCGCTGGCAATAGCCGCTGCCATATTTTGTTTTGGAGGTTCTTCTTTAGCGCAATTCGGAACTTCGGCAGGCATGGCTGTCCTAAAAGATGCTGGTTATGGTGGGATCAACATAGGAATTACCCTGGTAGTAATTCTTGTAGTATTTGCTGTGATGGTTGTATTTTATATATTGTCACAACAAGGACAAAGCTATGGCTATTGACTATTTTTTAATGAAAGAATATGGGATAATATAGGAAAGATGAGAAACAAGGAAATCAAGGCAATTCATGAGCAAGATTTAAACACTTTTCTTGAAAAATTAGAATTGTTAAAGCCGCTTAATAATGGTGAGCTAAGATGTTCTCTCTGTGATATAACTATAACTAAGGAAAATTTTAAATTTGTGTATTCTGAAAATGGAGAAATAAAAGTCTGCTGCAATAAAATCGAGTGCTATGAGAAAATTATTTCTAAAATTGATTAAGAAATGGATTATGCAGAATTTCTGATAAAATATTTAGGACCTCTAGGTATTATTGTCCTCGTCATTATTATCATAATATTAAATCCAGAGAAAATTAATATATGGGCGTCTTTGTTTCATATTTATATTTTTAGAAGATTCTTCAGAGCCTCACAGAGGAAGAGTGTATCTTTAGAGCTTCAGGGTAAGATAAATGAGTTTAATACATCATTGAATAGCAAGATGCCAGGAATATTGTCTTATGGCATTAGAATTAAATGGATGCATAGAGAAAATATAACGAGAAGAACGTTTATAGATAAGGACCAAGTCGTAGTCATATTAAAAAGTTATGAAGAACAAGACGTAAATTTTGTGACGGCTGTTTTGGTATATTTATCAAAATCATTAATTCCCTATGCGAAGCAATATATTTCTGAAAACTCTCGCAAAGCTATTGATTTTGTTTATGCAAAGAAAATAATCAAAGAACGAAAAACTCAATCAACATTAGACTACTTCTTAAATGAAGTGTTGAATCCAGAATTACAAAAAGATACAAATTTAAGAGATAGTTGCAGCATGATGGACAATCTAGACAACAGCGGAATTCTAACAAGTATTTTTATGAACGAGTTAATCATTCTGACTAGAAAGCTTGACCTTTCAACTCCTACAACTCAGATTATATATGAAACAAGAGATTTTATGATTTTCTTGAACAAACTTGCTTGTAAGAGGAAGGATGAAGACGTCCTTTTAGACTTCGTAAGAAGACATATTCGGATAAGCATATCACCCATCGCAATTAAAGAAAAATTTAGGGAAGTAGGTGTCGGACCATATAGAAAGGCTATTGAGGGAAATCTTAGAAAAGGAATTTTTAGAAATTATATCGTTGCTTGTGGAGAAGAAAACGTAGGTGCAGCAAAAAGAGTAGTAGATAGTATGAAAGACGTAAAAAAGATAAAAAAGGTAAGAGAAATAAAATATAAAAGAGCATTTTTAGAGGGAGAGAAAACTATTGCAACTACATTTATTTTAGATTTAGAGTCAAATTGAACATCTTAATAGATCAATATTGTTGAAATTTTTCCATAGCAATTAAATTCTTCTCCTCCCCGAATACAGCAGATTCTTTTTTGGTATTTCCCAGGTTTTCGGTCTGAGGCTCTCGATTTCGGCCTGGGAGAAGTATCCCCATTCTTCCTCGAATGCCTGGACCAGACCGAAGTAAATCGTGTCCTTTACCGGCTCCCCTTCACCGAAATCGCTCAACTGCTCTCCGGCTTTCTCAGTCGCGAACCAGTACCATCCGTTCCACGACTCCCAACCGCGAAGGACTTTTTCTCCGTCGATGTAAAGGTTTTCCCCATCTGTTTTGAATTTTGCCACATAAATCACCTCATCCTTTAAAACCAGCTCCCTAACAGAGGTTCTGTTCCCTCGTTAATCGCCTGTTTCACCAGGGCATGGGCCCTTTTATAGTCCGCCATGTATCCCTCGTGATAATGCCTGTTTCTTATTGAATCCTGAACGGCACGGTGAGGATTCCTATTGTAGCAGGAATAAATCCATTCGCAGTAATTTTTTCGTCCTTCTTTTTCGTCCTTCAGTATCCTTGCTGCGCACGAAGGAGTTGCATAGCCGAGGGATTCTGCAATTATGTGAGCCGTTATGCACGGGTATCTTTTCATCGTTTTCATTACGGATAAATCTTTGACTTCTTTGTACAATTTACATCACCTTTTTTTCTTTCACCTCAACATCCCATTTCTTGAAATATCCCTCATACCCGATTGCAGGGAAAACCACGTAATAGCAAGGAGACGCGGAACAGCAGTACGTTTCGACCAAATCCGAATATCCCCTGTACTTCCTGAAACCCCAGGCATTCACTTTAAGTTCGTGGGAGAATTCCGGTTTTTCCCGCATAATTCACCCTTATCGGCGAAACTGTAGAATTCGCCTCTTCCGACTATGACGTGGTCAAGGACCTCAATTCCCATTAATTCTCCGACCTCTTGCAGTTGTTCAGTTATCCTTCTGTCCGATTCTGAATGGTCGGGATCGCCGGAGGGATGGCAATGTACGAAGATAACGGCATAGGCAGAAGCGAGAAGAGCGGATTTGTAAACTTCCCTCGGATGGACAGGGGCGCCATTGACCGAGCCCTGGCTCACCATTTCAACTCCGACGACCTTGTTTTTTGCATCAAGCAGTACGGAGTAGAATCTTTCCTTGTCGCTCGTTCCCAGGTTTTTGAAGGCATTGTAGACGTCTGCGGGGCCTGAAATTTGGAGCGGTTTGTACTCGTTCTGTCCTTCTATGGCTAATTTGGTCTTGACTTTATACCCCTTGTATTCGTACCCGTCGAAATACGAATCCTTCAGCTCGATTTTGCCCTTATTCAATTTTTTCATGCCTATCACCATCTTTTATGAGCCCGAGAAAACCGGGCAAATCTAACTCGTAAATTTTCGTTTCGGAAAACTTCTCGCTGTATCTTTCACTTGAAGGATCCGCATATTCTCGGTTAAATCCGAAACCCGTGTATTCCCTGAAATCTCTCCTGGCGTCCTTGAGATTTTCGTAAATATCGACATCGTAGTTTATGCCTTCAAAGTTCTTCACCAGTACGAAAATTTTTGGCCCTTTCAAAAAATCACCTTTGTGAACTTCTATTCCGGACCGACGTCCGCCAGGCCGTGCACGGGATACTCCCCCGACAATATCTTTTTCCTTATCCTGTATCCTCCGCAGTCCTCGGTTGCCAGGTATTCGCACGTCCGGCAGCAGGGAAGCCCCCACACCTAGACGGACCAGCAGTCCGAAGTCAAATCCTTCTGATAAATCCTCTTCGTCTTTACGTGGAATTCCCGGCCGCCAAGATTTATTTTTTCATGCCTGACCATACCGTCACCTCTTTTTTCTGTTCTTTAAGGAAAGATATTCGCTCCAGTCGATTCTTTCACACTCTCCGTCCTCATAGGTCAATTCGCACTCAAAATACCTGTTTTTCATTCCAAGGAAGTTTTCTACCCTTAAATCGAACTGATCGATTTCCTTTTCTGGCACTCCGTTTTCCTCCATCTCTTCGACTGCTTCCTCATAGGGTATGATTCTGGAGATTTTCGCTCTACCATATTCGGTTTTGAGGATTTCTCCCATCCCTGGCTTCCTGAATTCACCCAGGGATTTCATGAATTCTGATCTTGAGTCTTCATTCCTGGCACACACGGTATCACCTAAAATATCCTGAAAGAGAGGTAGCCCTTTCCGGATTTAACGTATTTATCAAGGCCTTTGATCAATCCTCCCTTCCGGAGAATTTATGCCTCAATTCAGCAAGGTAGTCCTTTGTAATTTCATAAGTCCCGTCATCAGAGCAGGGGACGTTTCTCTCGATGAAATCGAATTCCTTCGCTATTTCGATCGTTTTTTTCGCACACGGTCCCTGCAGGGGATTCTTGAGCCGCTCAGTATCTTGCTGGCAGACCTCAAAGAACTCATCCTGACAATCTGGCTGTTCTTCCGGTCCTCGTATCCGGGCTCTTTCTCCTTGTTTCTAGACGGCCCGTATATCTCCGTTATGTTCTTGAACTCGCCCGATTCCTTGAAGTCGAATTCGAGACTCTGGCCCTCGTTAATCCGGTCAAAATAGTCTTCGTCCCATAGAGAATACCTCTCTCCGTTAATCTGGAAGACTTCGCATTTCCTCCCGTCAGAGGTTTCGTTCTTCCATTTCTTCTCAACTTCTCCCTTCATTCCTTCACCTCCGAGAAATTTTCATCCAGTCTTCTGGTTTTTCGGGATTCCGGGTTCCTGAAGTACTTTGCCCTGGAAATCATTTTCGAAACGTACTCTTTCCCGAATATTTCCTCTATGACTTCGAGAAGCGCAGGATAGAGGGCTTCGTTCAGACGGTATTCTTTGACAGAGGAGTCCTGATTTTCACTGACTTCCAGGAGACCGATTTCGGCTAGATTTTCGAGGTTCTCTTTCGCCTCGTTGAAGTGTTTCGTTATGTATTCCCTGGCGAGCTGGCCGAGATACCACCTGAGAACTGGCTTTTGCGAAAAATCCGGCGAATGCTTCGTTGCCAGATGGTGTCTTAAAGCGAAAAGTGCCACATAGGTCGGGAAAACGCTCCTGCCGGACCTTAACAGCAACGTCAAATAGCTCACCTGTCTGTCAAAGCTCAATTCGTTAAGTTTCATTTTTCACCTCCGTTTTTTATCCTCTCAAGGGAAATCCCGCAGTAATTGCATTTAGGGGTGCCTTTCTCTATCTCCGAGATATTCAGGTAATGGAGGGTCAGACACCCGGGACATACGAATGCAAAAGTCTTCTTGGGATTTTCCGGATTCATGTTGAAGGTTTCGGGAGGGTATTTTAGAACTTGATTGAGAAGGAATGCGGATTATGCTTTTGATATTTTTAAAATAACTTGTATTCTGGTATTTGATATTGTAAATTAGTTTATATAATAAAAGAGGATCTATTTCTTGTCTATTCTATTGGAAGGGGATAATTTTAAAAGGAGTCTAAAATGTCAAATTGTGAATTTGAGGCACACATTGCCGAATATAAATCAACTCAAGAAATCTTAAATACTAGATACAAAGTAGAACACAATATACATTATTTGAGTTTATTGCTTTTTGGAGCATCTATCTCGCTATCTTTTCAGTTTTTGATACATACAGAATGTCAAAAATATTTACTCTTTTTATTGATTATCCCGTTTCCTTTTTATTTGTTAGCATTAATGTTTCTTCGAAATGATTTAATTATTGCAGCAAATGCAAGGTATTATAATAAAGTGCTTAGACCCAAAATTAAGAAAATTTGTAACAATGATGTATGGATGAGAGAAGAAATAATTTATCCTGTTACTCGCAAGGGAGTTATAAATATATTCCTTGGAGGGTGTAGATATGGAACCACTTTAGGAGCTTTTCCGCTTTTTTTTATTATTTTTATTCTTTTTAGAAATAGTGATTTCTGTTTTACTGAGCAAGAAATAATTTTGTTGATATTAAATTTCTTAATATTTATTTTTATAAGTGCATTGGCTGTTTTAAAAGTGTTTAAGGCAGTCAAAAATATTGTTGATTAATTTTATGAAAAAATTAGACAGCCTTTCTTTTGTATTACCTGCCTATAATGAAGAAAAAAATATTAGAAATGTCATTCATGATGCATTAAAAACTTTACCGCAATATACAAACAAATTTGAAATACTTGTGGTTGATGATGGAAGCAAAGACAAAACAGTAGAAATTGTAAATTCGATCATTAATGATTCATTAAAGATAATAAAACATAGCAAAAATATTGGAAGTGGTGCTGCTATTTGGAAAGGCTTTTTGAGCGCCAGATATGATTATATCTTTTATACAGATGCAGACGGTCAATTTAATATTTCTGATTTACATTTGTTAATCCCTTTTGTAAAAAGTAATGAGATTATTATGGGCTATAGAAAAAATAGAAAGGATAATTTAATACGCAGAATCTACGGAAGAGTATGGAATTTATTAATTAATCTGATTTTTAGCTTGAATGTGAAGGATGTAAATTGTGCTTTTAAATTATTTAAAAAAGAAGTTATTTCAAAAATTTCAATAAAATCCAAAGGGGCATTTACAAATACTGAAATATTAGTCAAAGCAAGAAAATTGGGGTACAAATGGAAAGAAGTTGAAATTCAACATTACCCTAGAATCTGCGGAAAACAAACTGGAGGAAAGGCAAAGGTCATTTTTAAAGGTTTTTATGAATTAATAAGATATTATAAAGACCTTAAATAATTTTCCTTCTATACATCTCCACCTTCCTCAAAAACACCTCTCTGAACTCCTGATTTTCTAGCAATATGTCCATGATGTCGTCCGCCTCCTTCCTATCCATGGACTTCCTGATAACCTCTGCCTTCGTTTCTTCATCCCGCACCTTGAGCAGAATTTGTTCGTTGCCTGGTTGACCTTCTGACAGCGCGGACATTCTTTCGGCTTGAATATGCTCTCTCTTTTTTCCTCGTCATTTTTAATACCGTAAATTTTCAAGAGAGCGTTGTCCACATTCCTTCCGGACATATGTACGTAAACTCCGGCCATCTTGGAATCCTGTGTCCAGCCGAAAAATTCCTTCATCTGGGCTTCCGTAAGAAAGTTTGCAAGATAGGTTTCCCTAGAATGTCTGAAGTTGTGTGGATTGACCCTCTTCTTGACTCCAGCCATTTTTGCCGTTCGGTATAGCATCTGGACAATACTGTTATATTTTAAAGGAGAAAGATTGCTGTTCATCTAGAGAAATGCCTTTGGATCGTCCTTATAAGGGTGCCTGTTTATCCATTCAACCAAATAAGGAACGCAGGCAACAACCCTTGCCCTTCTGAATCCTGTTTTGCCTGTTACGAAAAGCAGGGCACCATATTTGTCAAATTTAACGTGGTTTATTTTTATAAGCAATATTTCTCCTATCCTGCACCCGCTTTCATAAAGCATGGAAACAAAAGCCCTGTCCCTTGGATTCACGCAGACATTTATCATGTTGCGAACTTCCTCTTCGGTTAGCATATCCTCTGGATTTTTTATGCTGTCGTATTTGAGATGGGTTTTGAGCCACTTTACCTCATCTGGAAATTCGTCCGTGTTTCTGAGCCATTTATAGAATTTCCTCAAGGTCAGTTTAAGGTCTCTTACAGTTGATTTTGAAAATCTGTCAGACCTCTCCAGTTTTCCGGCGAGAACCAGTATATCTTCCTTGTTTGCCTCTTCAAAATTTTTATTGAGTAGCTGGGCCATTGTCCTCAAATCAAACAAATACCTCACAATCCTTCCGATGCTGATTCCTGAAGAAAAGGAAAACTCTTTGAATTTGCATATCAATTTCTTATTTTCCTCAGGAATAGAAGGGTCATTTTTCAGCAGATTTAGTTGACCCTCAAGCCTCCTTTCATAGTTATGAACGTCGTGATTCATTTTGATTACACCACCCTTTGGATTTAAATCACAACGCAACACACTTTGCCAATTATGCGCCGGCCGAAAATAAAACAAAATGTGTGATGCGTCGGACTATCTATATATTGCTTTTTATACTTGTAAAGATTGCTGGAAGTGAAAAAAGAGCAGAAACAGAAGATTTACTTAATCCTCAGCCCATAATACGGAACAATCTCAATCAATCCCTTCTCTTCCATCGACCTCAGCGCTTCCCAGGCTTCTTCCTTTGTTATGCAGAAGATAGGACAAATCCTGGCGAAAACTTCAGGAAAGGGTATTATTTGCCCTTTCCCACTTATGATAGACAACTCCCTGAGCCTTTTAAGAACTAGGACCTCTATCGAAATCTCGTTTTTCATCCTCCCACTTCCTTCGGCCATGAAGAACACTATTAACTAATTTTACCCATTCCGGGAGCTCGTACAGCTCTTTTTCACGGTTCATGGGGGAGAATTGGTCGGGATAATAAAATGGCTTGTGAGAGAAGGATGCGGTTAATGCATATAAGATGGCTGTGCAATTCGTAGAACTTTAATTAGTAACTTTTCATATCAAAAAATGATTTGGGAGAAGTAGTCTATTTCATCAAACTAGTAATAGCAACATATAATGGGTATTTTTCGATAAGCTTAGTAGGTTCCAATATTTCCCAAGCATCGTTTGTAAAGAAACGATTCATATAGTTTTCCATTCTGATTCTGGAGTATCCGATAAATGTAGCAAATGTAATAACTTGGATAACATTGGGGTTAGTGATTAGATTCTCAAGTTTTTTAATTTGTTTTGGATATTTTTGTTTTTTGTTTGAGTCTTGGCCGCTAACAAATGACTTTATCTCGATAACAATATTACCTAGCTTATCTCTTATACATAAGTCTGCTTTGTCTTTTGAATTAGGATATGTATAATTGGTTTCAACAGATTCAGATGGATATTGCAGTTCACATAATGTTGGTATTAGTTCTACACGAAACCAAGATTCGAATGCTGCTGGCCTGGTAAAGACAAAGGTTGCAGATTTGCATGAATTTACATGAATTGAAAATTTTTTAAATAAAGCTTTAATGTCTATCATTATTCACTTATCCAAATTTTTTCTGTGCCATTACAGCATAGGCAGCATATTTGCCTTCCAAGACATTAGTACCCTTGGAATCTCGTATGGTGTTATAAAGAGCAGGGCCTACACCAAAGGCTGCAGCCACAACGCCAAGGAGCCCTCCAGTCGTAATAGCTGAGGTCAGGCCAAGGGCTGCTGTTGAGTAAGCCAAGAACCGGGCAAGTGTGATATTCTTTCAACCCCTAGATTTCATAAGTTCCGAAAGTTCGCTCACATCATCACGGGTTTGAGCAACAAATTGTTTAATATTATCCATTCTGAGTGATAGATCCTCAATTGCAGTAGCGCTGATAAGGAACGATTCTACCTTGTTTCGGAAGCGAGTCAATTCCCTCTTATGATTCTCCTTAAAATTCGCAATTTCCCTAGGATTAATATCACTGCTCGGTGCTGGCAAGATTTGGTTAAGGACAATAGTGCGCATTTCATCTATTCTTGGATGTAATTTGCCTGCCGGATGATACTTAGGAGCGAAAGAAGATAGGTTTTTAGTATTATCAGTAATCGGTTCGCTTTTAATCTCGGGTAATTTGCCGAGGGAAGCTGCCAAATATGCCATAAACTGATTGGCAGTATAAGTCTCGATATTATACCATGGCAAATTTTGTATCCATGCAAGTCCTCTTTTACATAATTCATCACCAATGGAGCTAAGTTTTTCCATATGTACTTGGAAAGTCGGCAATTTACTTCTCTTGAGCGCACCCTGAGGAATCGGATAGCTTGGACTATCAACGTAATCTAGAAAGGCCCCGGCGAAATTAGGGATTTTGGCATCAATGTATCGGCTAGGGATTATTTGCTTGACCAGACCCTCTTCGACCAAATTGTGCATATATTTATCCAACTTTGAAGTATCTTTAGCATACTCCATAGGGACTATTGAATTAACCTGATCCCAATAAAGGAGAACGCGCGTAAACCATTCGTTCCGCGGTACTCGTATGTATGGAAAATATATAACATTTTTTTTCATGTATTCCTCCTTTCAGAACAGTTACAATCTGAAGGCCCGTGTTCTCGATATTTTTTATTTCCTCCCCACTGTCTATTAATTTTTTCGAAGATTATAATAGATAAAACATACATTACTACAAAAAATAAATCCATTCCAAAATTTGAAGAATATTGAGAGGTGGGAATTAATATAAGAAAATATAAAATTAACCCTGCTAAATGGGCGGCAAAAAAAGGAACCGAAGCATAAATAATTGTTAAAATGATCTCAATCCAGTTTTCTTGATAATTAGACATTCTTTGCCAGAAAAAATACACAGTTTAGTCATATTCAAACCTCCTTCTTCACCAATTTTCCCTCTCTCTTCAGCTTCTCATATCTGCGTGTTGCCTCTTCCTCGATGTATTTGTTCAGTTCTATCAACCTCATAGTGAAATCCTTTTTCTCTCCCGTTTCTCCGGCCTTGACCACTTCTATATTCCCTGTCTTTTTAGAAACAGTAAATTTGATATCATCGCCCTTTTTCCAACCCGTGATTCTTATTATTTCCTTCGGTATTGTGATTGAAAACCTATCACTTCGCTTCTTCCCTATCGTCCCCGTCTTGTTGACTTGAATGTATGGCATATACTTCAGAATTCGCGACGGGATATAAATTGATATGTTTAAACGGATGTTTAAACAAAAGGCGATAGGTATAAAATATCTATTAAAAGAAGGTTGTTAATGCGCATAAGTAAGAAATTGCTTAATTCCTTTTCCTTTTTTTTATTATTTCCAAAGCGGCTTTGATTGATTCAAGTTGATGGCCAAGTCCCCTTTTTTTTGCAAGATGAAGGGCTTTTTTTATTATTTCTTCAGCCCTGTCCAATTTTCTTAATTTGATCAAACCTTGTCCGAGGGCTTTTAACGTGCGAACCTTTGAAGGAGATTGAAGGTCGTTACATATTGTCATCCCTTCTTCTAGGTTTTTTAATCCTTTTTTATCTCCTTTTAAAATTTTTGCTCTCCCTAAATGAGAGATCTGTATGCCATACTCTTCATCTGAAATACATTTATCTATAGCCATTAAATGGCTTTTGATTGCTTTATCAAAATCGCCGAGTTTTCGATAAATATTGCCTTTAATGGACCAAACACCACTTGAAGTAATGCCTCCTCTGAGAAATGAAAAATTTATATAATCCAAAGCTTGATGTAGTAAATTTTCCGATTGTTTTTGAAGTTCGTGTTGCCATTTGGAATCTTCTATAAATTGTGATTTAGATTGTTTTAATGTTGCTAAAGCATAGGTGCTGCTCGAAACGATACTGGCCGCAGAATTAAATAGTGGCCATATCTCTGTCATTCTATACATCTCCATAAGAGATTTTGCTGCCCATAGACTTCCAAAAGTGCCATAAATGTATCCGTACCAGCTACAAGCGTTTTCCCAGAGTTGTAGAAATTCAATCCACAATTCATAAAATTCTTTATTTTTAGCAGGAGGCTTAAGACTTAGCATGTTTAAGATTTCCCACCCTTTCTTTATCATCTCATCATATTTGTAGTTGGATTGGAGAAGTTTCATTTTTTTGAGTTTTACAATAATGAATTCTTTATCAAATATATTACACACATTTTCTTTTGGAATAATAGTTAACTCCATAGGCAAAATGTACAGCTTTTTTAGAACTTCATCTATATAAGAAGGAGGAACAAGTAAGGACACCAATTTCTTTGAGGACCATATATTTCCAAAATGATTTAAGAAATTTCTGATATTTCCTTTTAATTCATTCAAATTGCAAAAACAGAGAAAACGTTCCCCTTTAACCCAATCTAAAAACAATTGAAGATAAGGCTCCCTTGTAGTGGACTCGATAACATAAATTCTCATGGGCTTTTTTAAATTTAATGCTCTATAAAACTCCAGTTCAGTCAAGGGCAAACAAAAAGGTGTTATAAGACTTCCATATCTTTTCCAAAATATACCTATATAAAGATCTGCATATTGCACTGCATTGAGGCAGGCAGAGATATTCGAGCCTGAAAAATACTTGTCATTTTCTTCAAAACAGATAGACTCCCAACCAAATTCGGAAGTAATCATTTTACAAATTTCTTGCCGATAAGGTTCAAGGCATGGATCACTTGGAGTTTTTCCTTTGATAGTAGAACTAATAAAGATTTTTGGAACCTTATGGCTTTTTTCCATTTGTTTGACTTTATAATCTGAAATTGAATCCTAACAAGTTTAATATTATAATATCTCAAATTTTATTTTAAGTTAAGATCATTTTTTAGTGTTGAAACACACACATTATATCAGCTACCTTAAACACCCTGACCTTCCCCCTGACCAGAGCGCGGTCCACCTGGACCAAATCCAGCTCAATAAGCTTGTTTATGTACTCCGAAAAGGTCCGCAGGGCGATGGGCTGCTTCTTTAGCTTCGCACACGTTTCAAGATAAACCTTCCACAACTGCCCGGAATGGATTGTTTTTTTCTCTTTCACGAGGTCGTAGAGCAACCTGTGATGAGTCGTCAGCTTATTCAATAGATACGTTTTTTTCAAATCCTTGGCCGCGTTATACCCTTCCTTTATGTGCTTCTCCTTTATTCTCGGACTCAAACCGTTTTCCGCATTGTAAGCCGCGTTCTTCAAAGTCTGAATCGCAACCCTAGCGTCCCCTTCGGCAAGTTCCGCTATTTTGGCTAAAGTTTTCTTGTTCCAGGAGCCGGGATATAAAGCAAGCTCTGCTCTCCGCTCCAGAATGTAGGCCAAATCGTCCTCCGTATACGGATTTAACTCAATCTGTTTGGAATTAAGCCTCGATTTTATCCTCCCGTCCATGGAATAAAGAATCGTTCGCGAATTGCACACACAAATCAACCCAACATTCCCGATGTTGCAGAGGTTGTAAATTATCGAATCCCTTTCGGTCCTCTTCGGCTGGTCTATCTCGTCCAGAACGATTACGAAGGGTCTGCTTCCGAGACACGCCTCCAGGCGCTCAAGCTTGAAAGAAGTGTTAAGTTTCTCCGCTCCGAGAATACGCAGCTCCCTGACCAGCTTATCGAGAACCGAATAATAAGAATTCTGCTCCCAGCAGTTAACGTAAGTTCCCTCCACATACGCCTCCCGCTCGATTTTCCTTAGGATGAATTTCGCAATCAGTGTTTTCCCTGCCCCGGGCTTCCCATGAAGCCAGGCATGCATGGGCTTTTTCTTCTTGAGAGCGGGAGATAAACAGAAGGTAAGCTCCTGGATTTGAGTCTCCCTTGCTGGGATATTAGCCGGAACGTAATTCTCGCTGAGAATGTCGGGATTCGTTACGATGGTCTGCTCTTCTATCATACGCATAGAGCATTGCCGATAAGTTTTAAAAGGTTATTTCGAGGACTTGCGGATTATGCTGATAATATTCCTGAAAATAAATGAAAACATGGATTAGGATTTGTTTGATAAAAATTCCAAATATGTTTAGACGAACTTAGTAATTTATCCTATAATTTTAGGGATGATTCTAGGAGATAATCTATGTGGTCAGATATATTCAAAGTACTTGGTATCTCAGCAATATTAGTAGGTGCATTAACTTGGTTAGTAAAGAAAGTATTCAGTCGTCATATGGAGTATTTGTATGACAGAAAGACTGAAGCATTTAGGAAAGAGCTCGAAAAGTATGCTTTTGAGCATCAAATTCGTTTCTCTAAATTACACGAAATTCGTGCCAAAGTAATCGCTGAGTTATATAAGTTATTAGTTGCTGCCGAAGGTGCTGTATGGGATGTCGTTACTCCTCTTGGTTACGAAGGGCAGGCATCAATTAAAGATAGAGCTAAAAGGGCATGGCAATCTATAGTTGCCTTCAACGATTATTTTTTAAAACACGAGATTTATCTTGATCCAATCGATTGTAAACCCATCCACAAAATCTTGGATGATATGAGGTTAATAATAATACGATCAGGACGAATAGAAGAGGATGTCAATTTCTGGCAAAAAATGGGTAAGAAGTTTGAAGTCGCAGTTAGACCTACAAAGCAACAAATTGCCAAAGATTTTAGAAAAATATTAGGCGTCTCGAAGTAGCTTTTTCTTTAAGCTATTAATCGAGTAGTTTTTTAATTCTTTTGTTTAGGCTTTTCTTCTACGGATGTGAGAAAGTACGTAATGTTTGTTGAATGTGTCCAGATTCTTGGCTGAGATTATGCGGATAAACTGATTGAAGAATCAGAATGAATTGAATAAAATAATCACAGAGAAGAGAGAAATGTCAAAAAGGATTAGATGCCCTGATTGTGATATTGTCAGTGGGGATGAATCCATCCCCGGCAACGGAGAATGTTCATATTGTCATGGAACCGGGTATATATCAGACGTTGTTGCCCTTATTATGTCCATGGAAGAAAACGAACGTGAGTGCGAAGTGTGCGGGGGGAGCGGAGTTTGCCAGACATGCTTTGGCAAAGGTTACATCGAATCTTGAAGGCCCAAAACAGATTCATCCAAATAAACTATATTTAGATTCTTATATCCAACGTCCGGTTATTTCTGTTGAGAATAAGCTATTTCTGATAAGATTTAAGCGCTATCATGGGGAGTTGCGGAATATGCTTTTAATTATATTAGAACAAGTATCTTTTGTTTGATATAATTGCAGAAAAAATAAGTTAATGTTCTCCAATAAAAATAAAAATTATAAAAAGATATTTAAAGAGGAGACGTCATGACAAACGAAATTGAAGCAAAAGAGGTGACTGTAGCAAAATTATTTAGTCCAGATTTTATTTTCAAAATTCCAATTTATCAAAGACCTTTAAGTTGGGAAAGGGACAACTTTGACCAATTATTCGAGGATGTGCATGATGCTGTAATCAGCAAAGAAAAACAGTATTTTTTAGGCTCGATCCTATTGCAGGAACATGAACATGATAAAAATAGATTTTATATAGTTGATGGTCAGCAAAGAATAAGCTCCCTCGCAATTTTGATGGCGGTAATTAGAGATTCTACTAAAAATCCAAAACTCAAGGGGAATATAACCTCATATCTTTACCAGGAAGAGGATGAATTCAAAAGAATCCCGGCAGAAATGCGAATAATGCCTTGGCAAGATTTAAAAGATATGTTCAAAAAATACATTTACGAATCTGAAGGAACTAAAAAATTTACTGATGATTTTGAACAGAAATTAATCAAATACAACGACACGCAGGACCCTAAATATCATCTATATGAAGCGATAAGTATCTTTAGTAGAAAGCTGGAAGAGATGTTGTCAGAACCCAAACTTATGGAGGAATTCGTAAAATACCTTTTAAACAACGTATATTTAGTTTATATAAAAACAAATTCCTTTGCTTCTGCCTTCCGCCTATTCAACGTGCTTAATACAAGAGGCTTGCCTTTGAATACATCTGATCTTTTAAAGAGCGAAAATATTGGAGAGATTAAGGATGAATCTTTACGTTTGCAATACGCGAATATTTGGAGGGAAATTGAAAATAAACTGGGACGAGAAGAATTAGAAAATATAATCGCATTTATTAGGACAATTAAAATAAAAGAAAAGGCCAGATTGAGTATTTACGAAGAATATAGAAAATTAATTTTTGGAAAGAATATTTTGAAGAAGGGGAAAGATTTTATTGATTATCTTAAAGATATATCGGATATTTATAGTGACAAGATTATAGAGGCTGAAATTTCTTTAGATGGTTCTAAGAATAATGAATACAAAAATATAGTTACACTTTTAAGAAGGTTTATTCCATTTTTCGACTGGATACCTCCGTTAATAGCATTTTATCAAAAATTTAGATTGGACGAGCATTTACTAGATTTCGTTTTGAAACTTGAGAAAAAGGCAATTTTGGAATGGGTAGCTGGTTTTTCTCCCACAGAAAGGATAACGAGCTTAAATAAAATAATTAAGCTTATCGAAGTTGAGAATGATCCGAAAATAATAATTGATAAATTGTTACTATACAAAGCAGAAGAGATTTCACCAGGAAGATCATACAGGTCCATAGATTATAAGAATAAAAATCAGATAGAAGCTCTCTTGAGGGACAAATTGGACGATAGTCAATTCTACAGCATATACGGCGGTAAATTGGTAAAATATATTCTATTGCGAATAGATTTAAGCAATTGGGAATTGGAAAATTTCCCTGGTTATTCTGGCAAAATAACTGTTGAGCATATATTGCCTCAAACACCTGACAAGGATAGCGAATGGGTTAGTAACTTTAATGAAAAAGAAAGAGATGAATGGACGAACAAGCTAGGCAACCTTGTTTTGTTAAGTGGAATTAAGAATTCGAGAGCACGAAATTATAATTTTAAAAGAAAGAAGGATGTCTATTTCAAGGGTAAAAGCACAGCTTTCAAAATCACACAAAACCTGGAGAAAATTGAAAAATGGACCATGGTTGAATTAAATGAAAGGCATAAGGATCTTATCAAAGCTGCCAAAGAAATATTTTTAACTTATTGATAATTCAGAAAGAAGGCAAATATTTAGTTTTTTTAATAATTTTGAATTAATTGTATCAATTTTACTCATAATATCTTTTTTCAATGAATTACTAAACACTACAATTAAAACCTCATCAAACCCAGAGTCCAAGTCTTTCTTAATATTGTAAACATAATCAGATTTTCCTGTCTCAACCTCAATCGCTATCTTCTTCCCTTCCTTCTCAGCCACGACGTCGACCGATTTTCCTTCACCGATTTTGTATTCAAAGGTAACCTTGTAACCTTTCTTCCGATAATATTCGCCCACGCGAAACTTCCAGTATTCGTGCTCCCACGAGCCGGATTTATTGAAAACCTTTTCTATCCTGACTTCTGGAATCGCTTTCTTTCCCTTATCAGTCAGGACCAGAACCTTCAATCGCCCTTTCTGAGTGGAAACCGGCTTCCAGTAAATCAGTTTCTTGTCCAGTAATTCTTTCTGTAGTTTATTCCCCTGATACCTGTTAATGCCCATCCTGGAATATCTGGCAACAACGCCGGAGACAGGATTTTTAGCAATATCAGTCAGGAACTTCCTTTCATTTTCCGTTAGAATTACCTTCCCTTCCTCTTTATTAACCAGACTCTTAACTGATCTGATGAGTCTATTTATATCTTTTCCAACTCTTACAACTTCGCTTTCTCCCGAATAACTTCCAGTTTTCTCCTTTATTTCCTTATCCGTAACCATTCCCTTCTTTACCGGAAACAGAGGAAAGCGAACGATGAACGGTTTGAAGAACCTCCCCTGGAGTTTGCAAATCGCGAGTCCGGTTTCAAACTGCCCGAGGAAGTCAACCTGATCCCTTTCGAGAAGCAGGGATTCGCTTATCGTGTTCATGTCTGCCTTGTGTTTAAGGCCGAAGCAGATGGTCGTATACATATTCCCAAGGGCAGGCGAAATCAGGGAGGGATGCTGGTCTATCAGGATTATAGATTCGCCAAGCTCGCGGATTTCCCTGAGAATGATGTCTGTTATCGTCTCCGTTCCAGTCATTTCCTGCTTCTTTCGCAATAGAATGTGGTGCGCTTCCTCGATAACGAGAGCGTGTTTGAAGACATCCCTGTTTCCTTCAGCCAGCCTGTAGTGATGAATCTACAAAAGCAAAGCTTCAATGAAAAATGTCTTGTCTGAATTCGTCAGGGAATCGAGTTCAAGAATAACGTTTTCCTTAAGTAAATTCTCAATAGGATATGGCTTTCTCATGTTCAGGACTTCGCTGAATTGCCCTCTGAGCGAGCACCACCTTCAGCACGTCGTCCACCACCTACCCAGTACGAATTAGGACACAGTTTTGGGCACACCTGTCATTCTGCCGGGAAAGGGGATCACGAAAGTTGTTGATAATAATATGGTGGGCGATACAGGATTTGAACCTGTGACTTCTACCGTGTGAAGGTAGCACTCTACCGCTGAGTTAATCGCCCAGGCTCTTTATTTTTATGCAAGTTATTAACAATTGTCAATATTATTAGGAT
>Ga0210003_1001257_pt1 | contig 22541 bp, 19 predicted proteins | sample LantaG_FD_182804 | JGI IMG/M metagenome (GOLD analysis project Ga0210003, IMG submission 182804) | Deep subsurface microbial communities from Baltic Sea to uncover new lineages of life (NeLLi) - Landsort_02402 metaG (SPAdes) (version 2) | ecosystem: Environmental > Aquatic > Marine > Oceanic >... | reverse complement strand
GAAGGCTCCCGTCCTGGTACGAAAAATTCAACACTTCACTGCTCTTGTCCGTAAATTGAAATGGAGCGTCCTTCTCCCACCACTTGCAATCCATTATCTCGTGCATTATGAATCTTTCATTCTCCTCGGTATGGTACAGAGCCGCCGGAGCGACTATCTCTTTGACCTGACCCTTCCAACTCCAGTAGAGACGAAAATAGGCTGGGTATCCGCTGGTAAAAAATGAAAACTCGACAGGATACGACTTGCCTTTAACCATCGTCACCGAACCGCTGCCTTTTTTACTCTTGCCGTCTATCACCACTTTACCATCAATCTTGAGAATCAAACCATTGTCAGCTTCGGCGGCAAAGTCAACGTTGCCCGTAAACGGTCCCACGATAAAACCATACCAGCGACAGGAATAATCTTTCGAGCCCTGATTCCAGTCCTTATCAACGCTTGTGATTATTATCCTCGCCGCTCTATCCAGCCCCTCAAAATCCGACCCGCCGTACCTGACCCCCAACAGACCGGACTTCTTGGCCTGCTGTCCTTTTGCCTCACCCGAAAGAGACGCAAATACCCCAACCACTGCCATAATCACCAATACTTGAATCGTTCTTTTCGCCATTGCTTCTCATCCTTAACAATCGAGATTACCCTATCAACCCATCAATAATCCTGGATTTTCCATTTAGACGGTTACAAAGAGCAGTTTTATGCGTACGACATCAATAATTTTACGGAAATCACTTGAGCTGTCAAGAGGTTTTCTTGCTGAGGGAGTTTTGTTGAAAATTTTCATAAAACTCTGAAAATTGCGCTTGATATTTTGCCGTGGTCCGCTATATTTTATCTCGTACGGGTTTTTCGAGAAAGGCGTGAATGGAATAGCGAAATGAACGGGAAGATACGGCCGTTTCTTATGCACAAACAGAGACCCTGGCCTTGCCGTTTTATAGTGGACCACGCAGGGTTCACCAGCATAAATCCTACGCGGTTTATCGTGCAAAATGTATGATTATCGTTAGGTCTATGAAAATGAAATTGTTTCATACACTACGTTTGTTTTGCGTGTTAGCATTCTCTGCCTTTCCGCTCATGGCGGGGGAAGCCGACAGAACTGACAAGCCGGCATTGGTGTGGCGAGACACGGAGACAAGACGAATTCTGTTCACATCGGATGACATCATATCATTCGATTGGGAGAAACAAGTCTTCTTGCTTCGCACTGAAGCTACTCTGGATTTTCTGGCTTGGATACCACCCCACATGCATCAGGCCAGACAACTGTTTGTAGAGGATACAAACGGCACCATCTATCAAGCACATTGGGTGAGCTGCTTCTCATCAATGAGTTTTAGCGGACCGGTCTATAATCCGATGTCTCCAAACCCGTTCTTTGCCATCGCCAACGGGTATCCTTCTTGGGACAAGACCACTTCCACAAACAACGATGTCCGATTTGATGCCCGACTGCATGAAAGCTTGAAAAAAGCAGGAGTTCTTGAATCCATCGACGTCAACAGCAAATATGTTGGATTGGCAATACAAAGGACGGGCCATATGTGGAAGCACGTTGGTGAAGACATGAAAGTCCGCGTCGAATATTTTGAGAACACTTTTCGGCTTGACGGCAAGGCTCGTGCCCACATTTTCTTCGCCGGAGGGCAGAAAACCCGAACACAAATTGATTCTGTCGCGTTTGACATCAAGTTCGTCGCAAACGAAGGCACCTTCCGGTCAGACACTAAGATTGAAGGTATTCCCGTTTCGGTTACCGACAACGGCGTCTACGTGTGCCGGTTTTCGCCCTGGCAACCGGCCGAGGGCTCTGACAAGAATGCAGAACCGGGAACAGGAGTGATTTCACTTTCTGTTCTCTTTCAGAAGAAAGAAGAGGAAAAAAACGAGGCCGTATATCGGTTGGAGTTTGCTGAGAGCAGTGTTCCCATTGGAGGGAGAATCGCGGTCGAACAACGACCTGAACGCGACAAGTGAAAGCCGCGCGGCGCTGAGCTTCGTCGTTGGCCTGAAGAGGGAATTACGATATGGGATTGTTTCTAAGCCTTTCTGGTGTCATCGATGCTTCTGAGAAAGAGGTTCACACGGCACTATCTGATTTCGCCAGGAGCCAATCTGGTGGTTTCGAGCTTGCCGAAGGCACAACGGATGATCCAAACATTGGCGTTATCACAAGAGGTGGCAAGAACACGACAGTGCTCTACCCGGACGGGTTTTTCGAATGGGATGACGCCTCGCAGTATATCTCCGCGCAGCTCAACAGGCCGGTGTTCTCATTCCACATCCATGACGGGGACCTGTGGATGTTCATCCTCTTCCAGAACGGGAAAGAGGTTGGACAATTCAACCCCCTTCCGGAGTACTGGGAAGAACTGTTCACAGACGAGAAGCTCAGATGGCAAGGTGATGCTGCGCTGATTGCAGAACTCGTACCCGGTGTCTCAGCCGACGCGATTGCCAGGTACTTTGTTGAATGGGACCCGGAGCAAGAGGAGGAACTGAGAGCATATCCTGATGATGACTTTGCCATCTGTGATTGCTGGCAGATGTGTGATTTCATGAAGAGAATCGGACTTGAGTATCCAATGGGGCATGATGAGTCCATCGTTGGCGACACATTCCGGTTCTGGACGAGTGGTTTTGCACTTCTTCCTTCAGACCCCAAAGCGCGACCACCAAACCAGAAGAAGCCATGGTGGAAACTATGGTGAAAAGGAGAGGCTTACAAGCGGTGGCCACCCGCAAACCGTTCCTTCCATTGGTTTCCTTTTGCCGATTTCTGCGTAGGGGGCTGCTGTAAACCGGGCTTTCGGTGAGGTGTTGAGGGGATTTTGTTTTTCTGCTATTTATCGGCGGCCCGGCCTTGGCTGCGCAGCATCCGGTCGATGTCTGTTGCCACGATTTGTTTTATGATTTGCTGCGGCTCTGGTTGGGCGACCGACGGTTCGCTGGTATTTTGGGCGGTTACTGTTCGAACCGGGCTGGGTTGTTCGGTCTGATTTGTTTTGCCGGGGGCTTTTCTCCTGACGGCGGTAATTCTTCGCTGCTCGGCCAGAATCTGTTCGGCCAGGTCGAACCTTGGTATCTCCGCCGCCTTTTGCGGGGCATTGACAGGTTGGGCGACCTGCTCTTTGTCACTTGTCTGTTCGGTCCAGGCTTGCCCTTTGTCCTTTGTGGGCGGCTCGTGTTCGTCCGCCCGGCTGGATGGAACGGTGCTTTCTTCGGTCGGCTGTTTTGGCCCGGCGTTTTCGCTTGTTGTTTCTTCGCCTGTGGAATTGGTCCGGCGCAGGCGAAGGATGTCCTCTTTGCACCTCAGGATATCATCTTCAGTCTGTCCGTTGTCTTTGGCCTTGCTCACCGCCACAGCCTCCTGTCTATCTTCAATTAGTCTAACAACCCCACAGGATTTAATCAAGGCAAAATCGGCTTGCCCGCAGAACGTCAGACGGCTCCGGGGGGGCCTATGGAAAATTGAGTGAAGTCGCCCGGCGTCATCTCCTTTATCAGCGAGCGAATGTCCTGGACCGTGACCGCCTTAATGTTTTTGATGTCCTGTTCAATGGGTTGGTATCGCCCCAGATACAGCCAGTCCCTGCCCAGCTCGGCAAGCCGACCCATAGGCAGCTCGTTCTTGATAACCGTCTCGCTAAGGAGCTTGTTCCTGGCCTTTCTCAATTCGTCCCGGCTTATGCCGTCCTGTGCGATTTCGTCGAAGACCGACCGGACTATATCGAGAACTTTACCGACATTCTCCGTGCCGCAGCTAACATAACTGCAGAATACACCCGTGCCGTCCATCGGGGCAAACTGCATGTTTGCCGACTCGGCCAGGGCCTTGTCCACCAGCGCCCAGAAGAATCGCGACCCGACATCGTCGCCGATGATGGCCGCCAGCAGGAAAGCCGCGAACCTTCGGCGGTCCTGAGCGGAAACGCCCGGACTAATAAGGCATATATGCTCTCGAACGAGATTTTGCTTTTCGATTCTTTTTTTCTTTTTTGTCCCCTCGAAATGCTCCAGCTTTCGACCTGCGGCCTGTTGCTGCCAGCTCGCGCAGCCGTCCTCTACGGTTGAACAAACCTGGGCCCAGTCAAAGTCGCCCGCAAAGACGACCACCATATTATTGGGAGCATATCGTTGCGTGAAATAGTCCCGCATCTGCTCGGCGGTCAGTTTGTCGATGCCTTGCTCGGTACCCAGAACACTGTGTCCGCAGGGATGACCTTCGAAGTGCAGACTTCGGCATTTGTCGACCACGTCGAAGTGCGGCAGGTCCTTGTACATTGCGATTTCTTCTTTGATTACGTTCTTTTCGATGTCAAAGTCCTCATCGCGCAGCGCCGGCCTCATCAACTCCGCCCACAGCCCTGTCACCTCCAGCAGATATTCGGGCAGAACAGCGGCATAGAAGACGGTGTTTTCCTCGCTCGTACCGGCGTTGAACTGAGCTCCTGTTTTGTCGAAAGACTCATTTACTTGCAAAGCGCTGAGCCTTTCGGTTCCTTTGAAGAGCATGTGTTCCAGAAAGTGCGACACGCCGTTTATCTTTTCGGTTTCGTCGCGCGAACCGGTCCTGACAAAAAAGCCGACCGCCGCGGACTTTGCCGACTTATTGAGCTCGCCGATTACAGATAAACCGTTCGAGAGTGTTTTGTTCTTGAATTCCATAATCGTCTTACCCTGTGGTCAGCTTCTTCGGACCTATTGTCACCACCGTGAAATCCTCAAACTTGTGGTTTTCCAAGAACCGCATAACCGAATTGATGCTTGTCTGCTCGATTTTGTTTTTTATCTCATCGAGGCTGCGAACCCTGCCCAGTATGTAATAATCGCCTGCAATTGCGGCCGCCCGGCTGCTCGACGATTCGCTGTGCAAAATCAGCGAGCTTTTCAGTCCCACTTTCGCACGGGCAATTTCCTCGTCGCTGATTCCGTCACCCAGTCGGTTAAACTCACCCACTATTACATCAAGCGTTTCCTGGGCTTTGTCCGGTGTTGTGCCCGCGTAGCAGGTTATTCCTGCGGCTTCTTTCAGACTGTGGTACCGTGCCGCCACGGCGTAGCAAAGCCCGCGTTTTTCCCGAACTTCCGTAAATAATCTGGCGCTCATACCTCCGGAGAGAACCGACACCGCTGTCTGGGCGTTGTAATAGTCTTTGTCCGTTGGCTTGACGGTCTCGGTCATCAGCCCGATATGCACCTGCGCTCCGTCGTTGTTTATATGCGTGTATGTGCCGGCTGTGTCTTTCAAGTCGGCTGACTTGACCGGCTCGCGCGGGTCCTGGTCAAATAGAGTCTGCATCTGGGACACAATAGCGTCGAAATCGTATTTGCCCGCTACGGCAAAAATAGTCTCAGAGAGGTTGAAACTGTCGCGGATGATTTTTCTCGTACTCTCGGCTGTCAAGGCCTTTAACTCGTCGATGTCCCCGACGGTGCTGCGCCCAATGGGGCTGGGGTAGAACTGCTCTCTGAGCTTTAACATTACCTTTTGATGGGGGTCATCATCCAGTGCCAAAACCTCGTCCATTGCAAGCTGCCGGGCCGGCTCAAACTCTTGGTCCTGGAGACGGGCGGCTAATATGATGTCGCCGTACAAGCTCAGCGCTTCTGCCAGGTTGCCTGCTTCCAAAGCTGCACCAAGCCTGATGTGGTTGCTTCCGACGGAGCTGGAACGATGCAGCCCCAGTCCGTCGAGTGCATCGCTGAGCTGCCTGCTGGTATTGGCCCCGGCCCCTCTGAAAATCCAGTCGGTCGTGACATTTGCCGCCCCGCAGCAGCCTTGAGGGAGCCTGGCAGCGCCTGCAGGCAGCATAAAACCGAATGCCACCGATTCGACCGCTTCCATCGGTTCGCCGAGAAGAACCATGCCATTGTCAAATATATATTTATCAGTAGATTCAGACATCTTGGACTTCCTAATCGTGTACATAAAACGGCACAACAGACTCTACAGGCAAAGAGCCGATTTAGCAACAGCAAAAATCAGTAGAAGGAAGCTGGACCAGCGATTAAAATGCACTCTTCGTTTGTGCACACTCCGTATCGGTTCTACGAGCATTTTTATAACTGGTTGGATATTTGCTGTAGTTGACGGTAGTAGTCGATTATATTAGGGACCAACTTTACCAGAAGGATAACGAGTAAAGCTGTAATTCCACTAACAATAACTGTAATTATTATCTTTGTAGCTTTGTTATAACGCGGATGAAACCAAACAAGCAACAGTGCGAACGGTCCTACAAAGAGAAAAGAGATTACAATATTGCCTGTTTTGAAATACCATTCTACGTGTTTGTCACGCCTGTTATCAAGGAACTCGCCGCAATAACGGCACTTTATGGCGTCTGCCTGAATCCTCTCGGCGCAGAAGGGACACTTTTTTGTGCCGTCCTGAACCGATACCGGGGTTGTCTGTGAAGATACCATTGCCCACCATTTAGGCTACTGCGGCGGTTTCTTCTTCAATCTCGTCCAATCGCCCGAAGCTGACGCTTATCTTCTTGCTTACTCCTCGCGTCTGCATCGTTATGCCGAACAGCTCGTTGGATATGCTCATCGTACGCTTGGAGTGAGTAATTATGATAAACTGAGAATCCTTTTGAAATTCCCCGACCAGCAGGTTGAAGCGCTCGTTGTTTGCCTCGTCAAGAGCCGCGTCTATCTCATCCAGGAAGCAGAACGGTGAAGGCTTGGCCTTGAAAATCGCAAACAGAAGCGCGATTGCCGTCATCGCCTTTTCACCGCCGCTGAGAAGAGATATGCTCATGGTTTCCTTGCCCGGCGGCTTTGCTATTATCTCAATCGGGGCTTCCAGAACGTCCTGGGCCTCTTCGAGAAGTATGTCGGCCTTTCCACCGCCGAAGAGCTTGCGGAAAATCTGCTGAAAGTTGACTCGGATTTCTTCAAAGGTGTCTCTGAATTTGTCCCTGCTCTTTTTGTTGAGATGGTTTATCAATTGCTCAAGCTGAGCTTTGCTTTCATTGAGGTCTTCGACCTGGCTGCTGAGAAACTCATGACGCTTCTCAAGCCCTTGCTGCTCTGCAATTGCGTCAACATTAACATTGCCCAATCGCTCGATTTTGCCGCGAAGTTCGGCAATCTCCTGGCGTATCTGCTCCCAGTCAACGTCGCTGCGCTGATAAGCCGTGTAGGCCTCGACCAGGTCAATCTGCAGTTCTTCCTGCACCCTTTCGACCAAATCCTGGTTTTTCACCTCCAATTGGCCCAGTTCGATTTTCACTTCGTTCATCTTTTGGTCGATTTGGCTCTGTTCGGCCCGCTTCTGACGCAGAAGCTGCTCGCTCTGGTTCTGTTCTTCGAGCAGCGTCTCAACCTGTTCGTGCAGTTCGGTGCTGTTTCGCTGGCTTTGTTCTTTTTCAACGTACAACTCTGAAACCTCGGCTTCACAGTTGAGAATATCGCTTCGGGCCTTTGCAATTTGCTGGCCGCAGCCGGTTACTTCCTCCTGGCCCGAGGCCGTCGCCGAGTTGTTTTCGCGAAGCTGAGCCTCTAAGCTCGTAGTCGCCTGCCCGATTGCCTTTTGCTGCTCGGCAATCTGGCCCAGCGAAATGCGCAGCTCGGTCAGCCTGCCCGTCTCGCTCTGGCGGCGTTCCTGCTGTTCGGCGTATGCTGCCTCCAACTGGTTTATACGTCTATCCCTCTCGGTGTTTACCGCCTCGAGTTCCTCCAGCTTCTGTTTCGAATCATATCCTTTTTGAACCGATTCGGCTATTTGTGCCTCCAGCATCTCGATTTCACCAACAAGCAGCGGCTGCTCCCGGCTGAGGCGTGCGGTTTCTTTGTCCAACAGATTCAGTTTTGAGCTGACCTGCATCTTTTCCGTGTGTGCTTCGTAAATAGCCGTTCGCAGCTCCTTGCACAACTTGGCCAGGTGTTCCTTCGACCGATTGCTTTGGTCGATTTGCGATTGAAGCGTAATGATTTCCGATTGAACCTTTGCTATTATCTGCTGCAATTGACGCAGGCGAGACTTTCGGCTTATGAGTCCCGTCGTCTTGCCCAAAGGTCCGAGCCTTACCGAGCCGCCTGCGCTTACGGATTCTCCCTGCAAAGTGACGAACTTGTACTGCGGGGCCACCTGCCGGGCCAGCTCAATTGCCGAGGCCACCGTATCAACAATTACGGCCTTGCCCAGCAGCTTCCACACCAGCGGCGCATACTTGCTTTCGGCCTTTACGAATTCGGCAACCCTGCCGCGCACGCTTTCGAACCGCGAGAAATCCTCTGTATCGACAAACGGCTCAATATTGTCGGTGCATATAAAGTGTACTCTGCCTTCGAGGCGGTCGATTGCTTCTTTGTCGGTTACCAGGCGGCTGGGGCTATTGGCCACCAGGGCGTCTGCTTTGCCTTCGAGGGCTGCTTCGACGGCCGATGCATATTTAACATCCGCTGAAATAATGTCCGCCAGCATCCCTTCGACATAGTCGAATCTGTCATCTTCGACGGACCTGTTCTCAAGGATGCTCTTTACCGCGCTGTTAATGCCCTCGCGCTTTCTCTCCATATCGGTTAATATCGATAGTTCGCTGCTCAACGCGCTGTGCGTTTCGCGGGTGTGGGCCAGCCGTTTGTTGTCTTCGGCAATCTTGCTTTCGAGTTCTTCCGTTTTTTTACGCTTCGAATTGAGGCTGCCCTGCAGCTCTGCGAGCACCTTTTCGATGTCCTGGAGCCGGGCCTGGTGCTGCGCCTTCTCGGATAACAGCTCCTCCAGCTCGGACCTGCTGTTCTCGGCACGGTCCGCCAGCCGGTCTTTCTGGCTCGAAAGATTCCTGCGGTAAACCGAAATGCTCTGGAGCTCATTGTGAAGCTGTGCAGTTCTTCTGACAATATCGATAATGCCCGATTTTTCGTCTTCGAGCTCGGCTTGCAGCGACGCACACCGTGTGTTTATCGTCTCAATAGCTTTTTCTATCTGACCGGCCGCCCTCGTTTTCTCCTCGTGCATCTGCTCGCACTTTGACAGCTCGCCCTGTTGTTGTCTCAGTCCTTCTATAAACGCGGCCTTTTGTTCCTGAAGCCTCGCAAGTCGACCGACAGCGGAATCCTTTCTTTGCTCTAATTCACTTATCCTTGCATTCAAAAACTCGATTCGCTGCAAGTGCTGCTCGATTTTGCTCTGAACGCCAACCAGAGAGTTTCCCGCCTCGTTGAGTTCGTTCTCCGTATCTATGATTCGCTTGCCCAGCTCACTCAATAGGGCGTCACTCTTGGAGACTTGCGCCGCAACACCGGCAAACTGCTGCTGCAATTGCTCGAGCCGGTGCTTTTTCTGCTCGTACTTGTCGTGGTTCTTTGCGTACTCGCTCAGAGAGTAGTTGACCTGCAGTTCCTTGAGTCTCCGGCTGTATTGCAGGTAGTTTCGCGCCTTGCCGGCCTGGAGTTTTATGCTCCGCAGGCTCCTTGTCACCTCGGTCAGTATATCGGCGAGGCGCAGGAGATTCTGCTCGGTGCGTTCCAGTTTGCGAAGGGCCTCTTTCTTGTGCGCCTTATACTTGCTTATGCCCGCCGCTTCCTCAAAGATGACTCGCCTGTCTGTCTTGTTGGCATTTAAGATTTGCTCAATTTGCCCCTGTTCGATAATCGAGTAGGCCCGCACGCCCACGCCCGTGTCCATAAAGAGTTCTTTTATATCCTTCAGCCTGCACAGCCTGCCGTTGATTCTGTATTCGCTCTCGCTGCTCTTGTATATCCGCCGGGAAATCTCCACCTCGCTTGCTTCGATTGCCAGCTTGCCCGTTGTGTTCGAAATGAGCAGGCTGACCTCGGCAGTCCCCATCGGCTTCCTGCTGCTGCTGCCGCCGAATATGACATCAGCCATCTGGCCGCTGCGAAGGCTCTTGACGCTCTGCTCACCCAGAACCCATTTTACCGCATCGACCACGTTGCTCTTGCCGCACCCGTTGGGACCGACAATGGCAGTCACGGGTGAGTCGAATCTGAATTCTGTCTTGTCTGCGAAACTCTTGAATCCATTAAGAACAATCTTTTCAAGTCTCATATTTCACCCTGCCGTCAGTTCCGGTGAACTGCTGGAAAATTTGTGTGGCGGCAAATTTTGACAAATACGCACTTCTATTATCGGCCGACGGTCTGTCTTATCTTGACAATTAGCCGATTTTGCCCAGACTAACAGGGCGATAGTGTAAATGAAAGAATGGGGAAAAGAAAGGGCTTTTTCCTTGACTCTTATCGGACTGTATTAACGGGCCTGGTCAAGCGCATCCGAGCAGAAAGCAGTTGCATTGATTTGCTATGGCTGCGGTTGCTGTTGGTCCTATTCAATCTTTGGTAAAGGCCCCGCGCGAAACTCGGCATCGACGGCGCCGGTGTCGCACATCTGCTTTATCAGCGCTATCGTGTCGGCGTATGAGACATTCAAGCCGGGCCGAAGAAGGGTGCCCTTTTTCAGAAGGGGTTCCTCGGCAAGCTTGCGAATAATCTCACCCAGCTCGAACGAGCTGTTAAGTTTTACGACCCGCGGTTGGTTGGGCACCTTTCGTATCAAAGAGACGCGGTCTTGACCGGGCGATGCGTCGATGGCTATGCTGCCGTTGTCGGTCTCAACAAAAACATCGTTACGGCAGTAAATCGGAGCATCGAAGAGCACTATCCGCGGCCGGCCGCTGCGGGAAACGTAAATCTCCTTGCGATTTGCCTGTGCGACCTGCTCGAGATAAAAGTTGCCTGCGATAACTGTCTGCGATATCGTGACATCGTCCAGTTTTAGAAGCTGTTCATAGGCGGCGAATCTGACGTTGAAATCGTCGTCACGCACAAGTGTCCGCGCAACAAAAGCCGCATCGCTGCGGTTTGCTGCCGCCGTGATTGCCTTCAACGCCTCGATTCGGTATGACGAGGCCTTATCCATTGCAATTGTTCGAAGCATAGCCTGCCCGCGGTTGTCACCCAAGTAAAGCATGCATCTGGCTGCCCGCATACGAACCTCCTCATTCGACGAGTTCAATAGAGCGCTCAGTTTGCCGACGCTTACCCTTCCGATGGCCTCAAGAGCAATCTCGCTTGAGTGCTTGTCCTGCGAGACAGCCAGGTCTCGCGTAAACGTCGCGATTCTTTCCGCCGTCAGCTCCGGCGTCGAGACCAGATACATCGCTTTGACTATATCAATGAATCTTTGCCTTTGTTCGGCGTATTCGGTTGGCACTTTCAGTTCAATATAGTCCGGCGAAGCTGCGGGAGTCGTCCCCTTGCCGAAACGGGTGTCCAGAAGGTCGCTAATTCGTCGCGCCAGCATATAATCGGGTTCGCGAGGGACAATAGCCATCGGATACCCGTCCCGGACCCTGCCGCCAGAAAGGATATATCCCGTCTTTTTGTCCGCCTGCCGAGGTCCTATTGTGTCTATGAATACAGGTCCCTGGACGGTGGCCAGAGACCTTGTGCTCAAGCCGAAGGTTCGCGCCTTTTTGAGCGTGGCTTTGTACAGCCAGCCGCCCTGGAGTGAAGTCGTTTGTGTCGGCGCCAGGGCATCGACCGTTACATCGAAACGCTTGCCTTTTCTCGCGGCCGGCATCAACCCGTGAACCCGCACGACGGCTGTATTGTCACTGTCAATAAGCTCGTCGACGTCAAACCCGCCCGCCGAGAGTTGCGTCAGAATATATTGTTTGAGATATGCCCTTATCTGCGGCGGGCACTGGGCGGAACCTGTCCCTCTAAGCCCGCCTACAATCGCGTAGCCTTCCACCGGGATTGCCTGCGGTGCGAAAACATCCGTCAGGGCTCCGATTGTCGCGCCGACGTCGAGTTTGTCCGCAGGCTGCGTTTGTGCCTGTTGCCCACAGCCGGCGATGTAAACGATGATAACCGCGGCTGCTGTGGCGACTGTCGTTCTTAGCTTGTGATTTTTCATAGAAATGCCCGACCTAAAAAAAAGGTTAATTATACGGAAAATACTTACCCGAATGCTACGCTTTGGGCCGGGTTTTGTCAAGCCCAATTCACTTTGGTTTTGCCGGGAGCGACTCTTGAGGCCCTTGCCGTAGATTTCTCAGGCATATCGTCAACACGCCGTTCAATGGTATCGCTGTTAATCAGGCATGTCAGAGGCCGCATTGTCCGGACGAGCTGCTGCCAAATAGGCATTTTTCCTGTCTGTAATTGGCGTGTTTAGAAGAAGTTATGAAAAAGCCGTCGAATGTCGTAATGAAACTATTAGCAATGGTGCTCCTGGCCGCAGTTGTGCTCAAGGGCCGGCAACTGCTCACAGAACCTGTTGTAAGCAGCAGCATCTGGTCATCCAGGCCGTTTCTCATCTTTCAGGTCGAATTCGAGCTTGCTCTGGGACTTTGGTTTCTCTCCGGATTGTTCAAAAAAGCCGCGTGGCTGGCCGCGGTGCTCTGTTTTTCAGTCTTTTCGGTGGTTACACTCTATAAAGGCCTCACCGGCGCCGCGTCCTGCGGCTGCTTCGGCCAGGTGCATGTAAATCCCTGGCTAACGCTGTTCGCTATCGACCTGCCGGCGGTCATTGCTCTGACGATGTTCAGAACTGGTGTTTCACTGCCGCTGCCGCCGTTCAGCCGGGACCTCGTGCGAAAGAATTCGTCCTGCCTGCTTGGCCGACTGACCGAGGAAAAAGAGTGGTTCATCACGACCCCTGCCGTAGTGTTGCTGACAGATAGCATAGTCGAATCCGCCTGGGAAGCTCAAGCGCCCGATATTCAGACTATTATAGAAAGATGGCTTCAATTGCCTTAGAAAAACCAAAAGCGCAGGCTTAGAGCCACATAAGTAGTTAAAGAACCGATCCAAAGTGCTTTATAAGCACATAAATAGCCTTTTGGCTTGAAAAGGGGTGCCTCGCCAGCCTGCTTTGGTCAATAAACCCTGATTTGGCTGCGGGCGAGAGAGTTTACTCCGCTCAGGCGCCGCGGGGGCTTTTAGTCAAAACGCTTTGGGCTTTTTCAGGAAGACTTTAGAAGCGATTGACTTAAATAATGAAGCTAAATTAGATAAGCAACCGGTCGGCTGTAAATCTGAATATTCATGGCGAAAATGGATTTTAGAGTAATGAGCAAGTACAACACGTATCATCTTACTAATTCTAGGGTTCATATTTGTTAAATTAAGCAAGAGATTACCGTGATATTTGTTGCCTGGTCTGCGCTCCCTTTCGTAATTGAATTGCATCGGTCCATACAGCTTCCTGATTTTATCAAGCTCCCTACGTGGAAGAGTTGCAACGCCACCCTCATATTTTAATGCTCCCTCATTTTTCTTCTGGTTGAATGTAAATTCAATTGCCTTTTTATCATCATCCCAATTTATCGAGGCCTCATGCATCCCATCTGGTTTATCACTTCTGCGAAATTCGAATAACTCCGCAGTAGCATAAAGGCTATCTTGATTTTTGACAACGAAATTAGCCTTTAGTATACCTCTGATACAATTTTTTGGATATGGCATGATAAATTCTAAATGTTTTTGATAATAGTATCTATTAACCGGATAATTTGTTTTTTATCCAGTAACTGTCCAGAAAAAGTATTTTCGCCCATTTTCTTGTTCGATACCATATGCCAACCTGAATCTTCTGTATTCGGTTCGATATTGAATCCTATTCTGAAGTCGCCTATTATCCATTCAATTAATACTGAACCATCTTCGTCAAGATAAGCATGCAGAGGGGGAATTCGACCATACCCTCCGGTTGTCTCTTTTGTTATCCCAATTACGGCATCGATCGCATTCAACAAACTTTTCGTTTGATCCGATATTGATTGATTTGAGATTTTTGAAAGGATTTCCCACGCTTCCTTTGTAGGAATTGATTCACTGAGAAACGAGAAGGCTGGTCTGGAATCACCAGCCCCATGAGTAACATCGCTTCCATTCGGCTCTAATGGAGGGTCTTTAAAAGAATTGGGTGTTTTATTTGAATCGGTCCCTTGCGAAAAATTCTTCATGATTGTTCTTCAGGTTCCATAGCTTCATGTAATTTGGGCTTTATGAGCCATCGAATTAATCTTAATGCTATTACGTGAAAGGAATCCATCTTGTGCGTACCATTTGAGATATCTGTTTTGTCTGTAGTGAAAAAGTCAGAATCAATCTTAAAACATTCTTCACCGTTTTCTTTTTCCCAACTTACCAAACCCGCAACAATGCGCACGATGCTATTGGGATCGGGATCGGGTAAGCGAACCTCATATATGTACTCAGCATTTCGAATTTCGTTTTCGATAGCGCTTTCACTTAATAATCCAAGAATGTGTGGTTTCAGCAATTCTTTCCATTTAACATCAACTAAATTTAACTGAGAGCGTTTTATAATATCTATGTACCTCAGCCCTACTCGTGAGAAGTATGCAGGTTTATATATGTCGGTAAGGGCTTTAAGTGGTCCTGACAACCATTGTTGGAAATCGGATCGTCGTACGTATTGTGTTGTAGTCAAAGATAAAAAAGTTCGAGTGAGATTCACTTTCCATATACCATCTTCGGATGAAAATTCGTAGTTTTTGGTTTCAGAAGGTAGAATCTGTCGAAGCATTTTTGCTTGGATTTCCTGCGGTATTCCCGCCGGGGCCAATAGACTCGGTCCTTCTTTTTCGCGAAATTCAGGGAAATTTTCTCTGATACGTTCCTGAAATAGAGAGGGGGTTTCTGTATCAATTCTCAATATAGGAGGAAATCTGAATTGGCATATAACTCGGTCTAGAAGATTCTTTTTATAAATCACTTTTGACACTTCAGGAAACGGCATTCTCTATTCCTTCATTACTTATGACCTAACCTAATAATATACAACGCTTTTTGCTAACAATTTAGTCTATCGTAAATAAAATGTCAACTCTCACGCCCTAAGCTGCGACCAAGTTAGCCCACCGAAAGCGTGCTGGCGAGGCACCGCCCCAGTTGCAAACCCCGGTTGCTAATTTGTAATTATACCCTCTCTGCCAAAAACCACAAGATTTTTTTAACCCCAACTCTCTCGAATTCGGCTACATCAAAATTGCCACCAACTCCGCCTTTCTCCCAATACAATTCACGATTCACAATTCACGAGATACGAATCTCTTTTTCACTCAAACCCGCCTTCAATTGTATCACTTAGATTCTAACCAACCTCCGCCAAAAAGCAAGAAAATTCCGCAAAAATTCCCAAAAATCCAAACAAATTCCCATCCCGCACCAAATAGGGCTGTGCCCGCGCAGGTTAAACATTCCGTCATTTGGTACGGGGCCCCAAAAAATCTCATTTCTCCTTCTTCCGCGAACTAAAAACTAAAAACTCAAAACTAAAAACTCTTCTTCCCCCGCCCCCCAAAAATCGACCAAATGCGCAGGCACTAAACCCCCCAAACCGAAAATTCTAAAAAATTTTAACTCCTTTCCACATAAGCACTTACGCTCTTCGAGCACTCCCAAAATACCCGAATTTTCGCACGAAACGCGCAAGTTGCTCTAAAGGTAGAGAAGCTGCTCTTGTAGGCTGGGGCCGCAGCCCCCGCCATTTCTGCTAAAACGTAAATACTGAACCCTAAACCCTTTAGGAGGACCTGAAAATGGCTACCGAACCCCAAATCATCGCAAACCGCCGTAACGCCCAAAAATCCACTGGCCCCAGAACCCCCGAAACCAAGGCCGCCGTCGCGAAAAACGCCCTCAAACACGGCCTTACTGCCCGCCAAGACGTAATCAAGGGTGAAAACCAGGCCGATTTCGACCTCTACCGCGACGAAATGCTCGACGAATTGGCCCCCGTCGGCCCTATGGAGACTATGTTAGCCAACCGAGTCGTAAGCCTCTCCTGGCGCCTCGAACGCGCTGAACGAATCCAGAACCAGACCATGGACATCCTCAACACCAAAAGTCCACCCAGCCCGGAAGCAAAATTCGCCGAATCAATCCTTGCCAATACCTATGGCCGACCGGAGCCCAATCCCGTCGATTCAGACCCCAACCTCGTTCTCGGCCGAATGGCCATTAAGGACTTCGCGAATGAAAGGCTCCTCGAACACCTCTTATTGTATGAAAGGCGAATAGAGCACAGCCTCTACAGAACAATGCTCGAGCTTCAAAGGCTCACTCTCATCCGAAAACGCCACCTCGCAGACGCTACCCAGAAAGAAGCCTGCCGTTTATCCCCCCGCGCGCACAAAACAACACCTTTTATGCAAAACAAAGCCAATTTCCCAACCCCTGCTAATGAACCTAACCTCAGCTATAACAAGCACTTACGAACACAAACCACCTCTGGAGGCGCCAAAAAACAAAGCCAATCCCCCAAAACGCCAAAATCAGCGCAAACCCCGCCTGCACAAAGGCTTACGAAAAACCCCCCCGCTGGAGCCGAAAAAAGAACCAACCCAAAACAAAACCAATCTCAAACCCAATTTGAAACCCACCGCTCCTACGGATAACCCTTAAAGCTTTTTCATCTGGGCTGTGATAAGCTCCGGCGGCCTGTCAATCACTTGACAGAACGGCCTTTGTCTCTAAAATCGCGGGCTATGGATGAGCTTCGCTCGCGAAAAAAGAAGAAAAGAAAGAAGCACCATCCCCTCAAGGATTTTGCGGCTTACGTTGCCCTGCGGATTCTTATGGTCTGGCTGTACCTGTTCGATGTCGAAACCAACCTGAACACCGCCTGTTTTCTCGGACGACTGCTGTGGAAACACTACCATCGCGGCCGAAAACGGGCGCTCGACAACCTGCGTGCAAGTTTTCCGGAAAAGACCGAGCAGTGGATTGAGCAGGTGGGCCGGCGAAGCTTCGAGCAGCTCGCCATGCTGGCGGTCGATGTACTTTTTGTCCCGCGGCTGGTCAAAACATCCAACCGGCGCCGGTATTCGCAATTCAAGAGCGTAGAAAGAGCAAAGTGGATGATGAAAGAAGGCAGGGGCCTTTTGATGGTCACAGGGCACTACGGCAACTTCGAAGTCCTCGGCTACATTTTGGGCCTGTTCGGCTTCAATATATACAGCATTGCCCGGCCGCTGGATAACAAGTACATCAACAAATACCTCTACGGTGTCCGCCGGAGAAAGGGGCAGAAGATAATCGACAAGAAGGGCGCCGCCGAACTGATGCCCAGGCTCACGGCCGATGGGGCCACTTTGTGCTTTATCGCCGACCAGGACGCCGGCAGAAAGGGCATATTTGTCGACTTCTTCGGACGAAAGGCCAGCACCTATAAGAGCATAGGCCTTATCGCCATCACTAACAACGTGCCCATTGTCGTCGGCTACAGCAGAAGAATCGGCAATCGGTTCTTCTTTGAAATCGCGGCCACCCGCATAATCCTTCCCGAAGAGTGGGCCGACAAGGACGACCCGCTCTTATGGGTAACAGCCGAGTACACCAAAGCAATAGAGCGGTTCATCCGCGAGGACCCGACGCAGTACTGGTGGCTGCACCGACGGTGGAAGCATCGCCCGAAACAGGAATTACAGCAACCTGCGGTTTGAGCCTGCTCATCTTGAAGGAGCGGGGCGTTTGGACAAGGCCGGGGCCTTTTTATGTTTGACACGCGGGCGAAAAAGGGTTCAATAGGGGCTGATGTTCCTGAAAATAACTCCGGTTTTGCAGGTAATGAGGTGATTGAAATGGCTGAAGTGCCGCCTATTTTGCTGAGCGCTGTCATTTGTGATAAGGTCATATTCGACAAGATGACCGGCAGTCCGAGTCTTATAAGCATCATCCAGAATATCAATGCACCGAGGTATCCCGTCCGGTACTGGCAGCTCGTTTTTTTCTGTGAGCTGACCAACGGACACGGCACGACAAGCACCAAGGTAAGGCTCGTTGACGAGCAGGAAGACGAAAAGGTTATCTTCGAGCAGGCCGGAACAGTCGAGTTCAAGGACGTAAAACAAATCGTCACACTCGCTGTCAATCTCCAGGGCATGGTCTTCGCTCATCCGGGCGAGTACCGGTTTCAATTGCTCGCGCAGGAGCATCTGCTTGGCGAGAGAAGAATCATTTGCAGGCTGGTCCAGCCCCCTGCCAAAGGCGGCCCTGGACAGCCCGGCGCCGGCGCCAGGTAAGGCCGAGATATTATTGCCCGGCGGGGCGGTTTCATGGGAGTGCTGACAAGATGGCAAAAGCGAAAAAGAGCTGGCAAAAGCGGTTGGAAGGTGAACCCGACCCCTTGACGGTTGATTTTGTTGAGTCACTTTCTGTTGATAAACGACTCTATAAATATGATATTGCCGGCTCAATCGCTCACGCGAAGATGCTGGCCCGGCAGAAGCTGATAAGCGGCGAAGAGCTCAAAAAAATAGAGGACGCCCTTATCGAAATAAGCCGGGAGATTTCTGCCGGGAAGTTCAAATTCGACAAGACCTTTGAAGATATTCACATGGCCATAGAAGCGGCCCTTATCGACAAAACAGGCACGGTGGGAATGAAGCTTCATACCGGCCGAAGCCGCAATGACCAGGTCGCCACCGACGTCCGGCTCTGGATGCGCGACGAAATTGAGCTTCTGCAGACAAAACTGAGCGCCCTTCAAAAGGCCTTTGTCAAGGTTGCCGGCAGGTATTCCAAAGCGATTATGCCCGGCTATACGCACCTTCAGCGTGCCCAGCCCATCTGCGTTGCGACGTATCTGCTGAGCTTTGTCGAGCAGTTCGAGCGTGACTTCATCAGGCTTGGAAACTGCGGCAGACTGGTCAATATCTCGCCGCTTGGCTGCGGCGCCCTGGCCGGTTCGACCCTGCCCCTCGACAGGAAACAAACGGCCGCAGAGCTGGGCTTTGCCGACATCAGCTACAACTGCATCGATGCGGTCAGCGACAGAGATTTCTGTGCGGAATTTGTCTTTGATTGTGCGCTTATTGCCGCGCACCTGTCACGGCTTGCCGAGGACTGGATAATCTATAGCTGTGAGGAGTTTGGCTTTGTCTCTATTGACGACCGTTACTGCACCTCCTCCAGTATGATGCCGCAGAAACGCAATCCCGACCTGCTCGAGTTGATTCGGGCAAAGACAGGTACGCTGTACGGCTCGCTGATTGCGATGCTGACGATTCTCAAGGCCCAGCCGTCCGGATACAATCGCGACCTGCAGGAGGACAAGGTTCACATCTTTACCGCTGCTGATACCGTAAAGGCGTCGCTTGATACGGCCGAGGCGGTTGTTTCGCACACGTCTTTCAATACAGGCAGGATTTCAGCAGGGCTCAAGAGCGGCTTTATGGACGCCACTGCACTGGCAGAGTATCTGGTGCGAAAGGGCGTCGCCTTTCGCGAGGCCCATGGAATCGTCGGCTCTGTCGTGAAATACTGTGAAAAACAGAATATGGCACTTGCCGAGGTCAGCCTGGAGCGGTTCAAACAGTATTGTGACGCCGTCGAGCCGGATGTGTATGAAAACCTCGGCGCCGAGAGGGTAGTGGGCAACTACCTTACCGAAGGTGCGGCAGGCCCCGACCAGGCAAAAGAGCAGCTCGCCTACTGGAAGCGTGAGCTGGCGAAGCGATGAGCGCAGGCGAAGACCAAATCACTGAATACTTTGCCCGTCACAGCAGGCTTGAGTCGGCAGATTTTCCCATCGGCATCGGCGACGATATGGCGCAGATTCGCCTGGCAGACGGAACGAGCGTGCTGATTACCACCGATATGCTGCTGGAGGGGGTGCATTTTGACCTGACGGCGGCGAGCCTCGAACAGGTCGGATATAAGGCCGTCGCGGCAAGTCTCAGTGACTGCGCGGCAATGGCAACGGCGCCTGTTGCTGCTGTTGTGTCTGTCGCTCTGCCAAAAGGCTTTGCTGAGAAAGAGCTCAAGGAGCTTCATCGGGGGATTGTTGCAGCGGGGGATAAGTTCGGCTGCGGGCTGGTGGGCGGTGACATAACGAGCTGGCCCGGGGCCGAAGGGCTTGTCATATCAGTATCGATGTTGAGCAGGCCGGGCGCCGGCGAACCAATAAGGCGGTCCGGCGCAAAAGTCTCCGACAGCATCTGCGTTACCGGCTCTTTGGGCGGCGCGATTTGGGGGAAACACCTGACGTTTGAGCCGAGGGTAAAAGAAGCTGCAAAAATCACGCAAATGGTGAAGGTCAATTCAATGATTGATATAAGCGACGGGCTGAGCACCGACCTGAACCGCATCTGTCGCCGCAGCGGTGTAGGCGCTGTTATTGACGCTGCGAGAATCCCGGTATCCGACGAGGCCGCCAAAACCGCCGACCCGTTGAGTTCGGCTCTTAATGACGGAGAAGATTTCGAGCTGCTCTTTACCCTGTCTGAGAGAGACTGTCGCACGTTGCTTGCAGACTGGCGGGGGCCGACATCGATTACGCGCATCGGCGAGGTTACCGACGGCGCTGATGTGCTGATAAAAGGAGCTGACGGAAAGACCAAAACACTGCAAGCCAAAGGATATGACCATCTCGGCTGATTGATTATTACTTAGACGGTTCGGGCTATGGATTATGATATTGTTTCAAACTCGCCGCACGAGACGATAGAGACGGGGACCAGAATAGGCCGGCAGCTAAAGGGCTCGGAGGTTGTCGCTGTATGCGGTGCATTGGGCAGCGGCAAGACCCACCTGATTAAGGGAATCGCCCGCGGCGCCGGCATCGAGAATTATGAGCACGTCAACAGTCCTACCTTCGTAATGGTCAATGAGTACACGGCGTCGTCGGGACTCGATATTTACCACGTAGACGCCTATCGGCTCGGTTCGCTCGAAGAGTTTGAAATGCTCGGCTTCGATGATTTCTGTTATTCGCACTCGGTCGTCCTGATTGAATGGGCCGACAAGATTGAACCGGCGCTCGAAGGTATAGATTACATTCGCGCCGAGCTTGCCCACTCGGGCAAATCCAGAAGGAACATCCGCCTGGAAAACCTGCCTGGGCACATAGTCCTGTAAATCGCGGCCTCGAGCTTATATTGATTGTGCCTCGCAAAATCTCCACTTGTTTATGAGACGGCCGGGGGTTTTTTGTCGTCGGCGTGTTTTGCACCTTCACGTTTATTTCCTATATTTTGGTTGGAGACTTAAGAATCTATGGCCGAGAAGCAAAGCTGTTTTCGGACCAGAGATATTTAGGACTTTGTCTTGTCAAAGTGTCGTTGCGAGTTTCTGATGTGTTTTTGAAGGTTTTTAGTTCTTATGTGTTGGGCAGACCTGAAATTAACGGAAAGCAGGCGTTCAATTAAGTCGCGTTATGATTAGGTCGATAGTTTAACTTGTAAAAAAGTTGTCTGGAAGTGTGGGTCTTCGAAAAGAAATGTTTCAATCTAACAAAAGGGGAAAAATGATGAAGGCAAGAAAAAGTGGTTTTACATTGGTGGAAATTCTGATTGTGGTTGTGATTCTTGGTATTCTGGCGGCTATCGTGATACCTCAGTTCACCGATGCCAGCACGGAAGCCAAGGAGTCCGCTCTGTGCAGCGACCTGCAGACGATGCGTTCGCAGATTGAGCTGTACAAGATTCAGCACAACGACCAGCCGCCCAGTTTGGCAAACTTTGAGGCTCAGATGACCAAAAAGACCGACGTCGCGGGTGCTTCTGGCACAGATTACGGTCCGTATCTGCAGCAGGTTCCGACCAATCAGTTCAACGACAGTGACCAATTAGATGGTGACGGCGCTGCCGGTACCGGCGTTGCCGGGGAAGCGGGTTGGGATTACAATGAGACTACCGGTGCGATTCATCCTAACGACTCTCTTTCAAGTCCGAGTGGTACGGCCCATTTCGCCCTGTAACAATTGGTTCAGTGAATCCTGGTGAACAGTTTATCTGGATAGCTGAAGGATAAGTTAATTAAGGCTGACCGTGCTGAGGGAATCACCCAAAGGCCGGTCAGCCTTTTTAATGAAAGCTGCGAAGAATCCGACAGGAACAAATAATGACAGAACGAAGGGCATTTACTTTAGTTGAAATCCTGGTAGTGGTCGTCGTGCTTGGTGTGATAGCAGCGATTGTCATTCCAGCCGCTTCGAATGCTACAACTTCGGCCAAGGACGCCGCCCTGGCGCATGATGTTCAGATGCTCCGGCGGTACATACTTGTCTACAAAAGCCAGCATCTGGAAGTTGCGCCGGGCTATCCGAACGGCGACACCACCCAGGCGCCTACGGAACAGGCCTTTATCGAACAGATAACCTGGGCCAGCACTGTCGACGGACAGACGGCCGCTAAGGGAACACCGGGCTTCGACTATGGGCCGTATCTGATGAAGATACCCACAAATCCTTTCAACCATAAAAGCACCGTTCAAATGCTGGCTGACGGGGCGAACTTCCCGGCTGCTGCAGACGGCAACCACGGATGGGTATGTAAAGCGGCCACGTCGGAAATACGCCCCGACAATACAGGGAGCAACCAAAACGGTAAGCGTTATTATGATTACTAAGACAGCAAAACCCGGTTGCACGGCCTGTCGCGGCTTTACACTTGCAGAGGCCCTGATGGCCGTCGTTATACTCGGAATTGCCGCCGCAGGCGTCCTCCTGCCGTTCTCAAGCGGGGCGATGGTGCAGGCAGAAGGTGTGCGAATGACAATTGCAGCGAAAATGGCGTCCGATT
>Ga0210003_1001256_pt1 | contig 22546 bp, 23 predicted proteins | sample LantaG_FD_182804 | JGI IMG/M metagenome (GOLD analysis project Ga0210003, IMG submission 182804) | Deep subsurface microbial communities from Baltic Sea to uncover new lineages of life (NeLLi) - Landsort_02402 metaG (SPAdes) (version 2) | ecosystem: Environmental > Aquatic > Marine > Oceanic >... | reverse complement strand
GACAGGGGTAAACCCTACATGACTTTATTCGCCACCCAAACCCATTTTTCAAAGCTTGCAGGCTGACCTGTAAGTAAGTCTCATACACGTCCCATAACCTGATGCCATAGCATATATTATGGGACGTTAAGCCTGGCTTTTTTCAAAACCATCAGCAGCAAGCACCAAATCCTTTGCATCACCATAACCGTTCCGGTATAATATCTGTCATAGACGCACTCGATGTAGGAGTATGTGATGGGTAGGCAATCTCAAGAGTTTTCTGCACGGTGGTCTGTTGGCTGTTGGATTCTGACCGTTAGTGTCGCTCTCCTTGTATTCCTTGTGGTGCCTGTGGTCTTCGTCCTAAGGCTTCATAACGGCCAGACTGAGGGCTTGCAGGTAGAAACTCTTCTTCTGCTTGTCCCAATCGTGTTTCTTATTGCCATATTATTCGCACCAACAGGATATAGCATCACAAACGACGAGCTTGTGGTGTGCCGACGAGGCCGAAATATCAAAATCGCCTGCGGCGAAGTTCAGGCCGTGACGCGCACTTCAAGAAAGCAGATTGGCTACGGCACTTTGCGTATCTGCGGCGTGGGAGGCTTTTTCGGTTCTTATGGCATATTCTATTCGTTTCGAATCGGGCTCTTTCGCGCCTACGTTACAAACCGCGATTGCTTCGTACTCATAACCCATCACGTGCGATCAAAGTATGTAATGTTGTTCCTCGATGCGGCCTGACCCCCTCCCGCATACCGACACCTATCGGTGCATAGCACGCCCCCCCTCTGACTGCAAAGTCCGATAATAGATTGCTAACACATATCCGGCAATGCCTCAGATGTTAAGACTCCAGCAATTGCCCCCCTGGCGGGCGAAGCGACAAGGGTTTACCTAAAATCTCATAGTGCAGAATTGCCCGCCGAAGCTGCTCGACATCCGAGTAATCAGCAACCAATCCTTCCAGAATCGCCGACTCAACCACTGTCGCACCAGCAACTTTTTTCCGCTGTCCGAGGTTAACTATCGGTTGAGTCAAACCCTGTGGCATTTCCATTTCCAGCCCGGGTGCGAGTTCCTCAGTATCCAGTTGTTCGATCGGGTTCAGTTCGCCTAACAGACGCTTCTTGCCGGCCGACGGCTTCTTTGTTGCAGGCTCAGGACGCTTCATTGCCCTTGGCGTCTGCTGTTGCTGCCATGCACGGAAAGCACGATGCTGCTGAAGCGAAAGTTTCTGCTCCGGCATTGCTTTCATCGGGTTCGCAGTACGCGGCCTCACCGGTCTGGGGCTTTCTTGCTGCGACTGCTCATTCTTGCGAGACTTTGCCTTCAGCACACCAAGCACCCAGAACACGCCCACTATGATAAGCACAAGAAACTGCACCCACCCGCCGTCTTCAGAGTTACGGTTGCGAACAGCTAATACCACCGCCATCAACAAAACATCCATATAGCCCACCTTTCGGTTGCTCAGCCATCAAACCCAGCACATGCGGCGAATCCCTTCGTCTATTCTTTCTTCTTAGGCTTTGCTATTGAATCCCGCATGGCCGTGTCGGCGCTGATATTCTTAAACCGGTAGTAATCCATAATCCCAAGATTACCCTTGATGAACGCCTGTGCGATAGCCAAAGGCACCTTCGCCTCGTTCTCCACAACCAAAGCCCGCATTTCCTGCTCACGCGCAACCGCCATCGCACGCCGCTTTTCCGCTTCTGCCTTGGCACGACGCATATCCGCCTCCGCCTGCGCCGCCTGAAGCTGAGCACCAATGTTCTCGCCAACATCAACGTCTGCAATATCTATTGAAAGAATCTCATACGCTGTTCCCGCATCAAGACCCTTGGCAAGCACCGCTTTCGAAATACCGTCAGGATTCTCCAGAACGCTCTTGTATGTAACTGCGCTGCCGATCGTGGTAACAATTCCTTCGCCGACACGTGCAATGACCGTTTCTTCCGTAGCACCGCCGATCAGCCGCTCGATATTCGCACGCACTGTCACCCTGGCTTTGGCCTTCAACTGAATCCCGTCCTGTGCAACTGCGTCGACCGTCTCTTTGCCCTTGGCGGGCGCCGGACAATCGATCACCTTGGGATTCACGCTCGTCTGAACCGCCTCGAGAATATCACGGCCTGCAAGGTCTATCGCCGTCGCCGTCCTCAAGGTAAGATCAATATTCGCACGGTTTGCCGCAATCAGTGCACGCACAACGTTCGGCACCCGACCCCCGGCAAGATAATGGCTTTCCAAATCACGAGTCGTAAGTATCAATCCCGCCTGAATCGCTGTAATCTTGCTCAGAACAATCGTACGGATATCAACCTTCCGAAGCCACATACCAATCAACTCGCTGAACTTCACATCGGCACGAGACAGCTTCGCCTGAAGCCATAACCGGAAAAACTTCAGGAACAAAAGGAAAAATACCACCACAACCAGTATGATTACAATCAGAAGCACCGCCATGATTACACCCAGCGGATTCTTGCCCTGCTGCATCAAAATATCTGCCAAATTCCACATCTTCTTACCCTTTCATTAACTTTATTCGAACACACGAACAGTAAGTTGCGTACCTTCCACCTGAATCACCTTGACCTTCTTGCTCCGCTCAACATAACCGCCCTCCGCCACACACTCAATCCTCTTACCCGAAAAATCACACATCCCGACCGGACGAAGAGGCGTCACTACCTCCCCTACTGCTCCCAGAAGCCTTTTCAACTCGTCCGTATCCGGTATCGCATCGCCCTTTTCACGCTTTGGAGGTGTGAGTGTCACGCTCTTGCCGAAACGGGTCCTCGGGAAAATCCTATATGCGAAAACCAAAAGCAACGGAATCATTACCGCCGCGATAATCACACCCACCCAGCCGGCAACCGAACTGTACTGAAAAAATATCGCTATACCACCAGCCAGGCAGGCAAATGCGCAAACGCTTATTATCCCGCCGCTTGGCACAAAAACCTCGGCGATTATCATCGCCGCACAGGCAAAATACAAAAATACTGCTAAAACCAGCCACCAAAACATATTACTTATGCTCCTGAATCTTCTTAACCACGACCCGGTTGCCCTGAATCCTTATTATCTTCACAGAACTGCCCTTGTCAAGAAATTCCGCCTGCGCCACACAATCCACTATCGCATCGCCGAATCTTACCTTGCCCGTAGGCCGCAGTTTCGAAACAACCTCACCGGCCTGTCCCACCGATACCTCCGACAAATCACTCGCCGGAGGGGCCGTCATACTAACCTCAAATTCGTTGCCATTCTTCGCCGCAGTCGGAATAAGATGAAGACCGCTCAAAAACTCCAGCCTCGGCAGATAACGCGCAAGAAGCCACGCAGCTATCAAAAATCCACCAAATCCGAGTGACAGCCCCAGCACACCATTCGTGAACGATTCCCAGTCGAAAGTACTCGAAGGCCACGGCACCGTATCCGGAGGATTCTTAATCAACATCCCGAACAGACCTGCCAAAACGCATATTATGCCCAAACCGCCCGCTATCCCGAAACCCGGCAGAATGAAAACTTCCACCAGCAAAAGCAAAACCCCGACCACGAATAATGCAACCTCGACCCAGTTTGCAAGCCCGACAAGATACTTGCTGCCGATTATTATCACAAAGCATATAAGGGCTACAAGACCCGGAAGACCAACACCAGGACTGTGAAACTCAATGTAAACCCCAAGAAGCGCAATCATTACAAGGATACCCATTACCGATGGATGGTTCAGCCATCGAACCATCACCTCAGACCAGCTCAGTCCCAGAACCACCGGAGAACCCGAAAAAACCACCCCGTCACGTTCCGCCAGAAAATCCAAAACGCCCTGCCGGCTCCTCACAACTTCCCGAGCAATCCCATATTCATACGCCTGCGATGCGGTAAGCGTCAACAATTCACTGTCCTTGACAATCAGTTCTTTGCCGCCGACATCATATACATTCGCATCCTTGGGCAGATCACTCGTCTCGAAATACTCATCTTTACCGCTCTGCTTGTTTGGCACCTTGTAAACTTCACGCTGCATCGTAACCATTGCTTCCAGCAACGCTGTCGGATAGTGGTTCGCCTCCGCCGCAGCCGCAAACTTCCCACGGATAAAACTCTCCATCTTCTCACGCTCGACACCCTCCAGTTTGCCGCCCATTTGTATCGGCGCACAGTCTCCCAAAGTAGTGTGCTCACGCATCACTACGTCCTGGCACGCAACACTTATCATCGCCCCTGCCGATATCGCCTTCTTCGTCACGTATGCAACCGTATGAACCTGCTTGCCGGCATCAAGAATCAGGTAGTCGCTTATGTTAACCGCCGACTGAACCAGCCCGCCGAGCGTGTCTATCTCGTAGATTACGTATTTTGCCCCATCGTGAATCGCTGTCTGTGTCCGCCGTTCGATAGATTTCGCTAACCCATCATCTATCAGTCCTTCACAAGGAATCACATACGCCTTGCAGGTAACCACAGCCTCGTTCGCCTCATCGACCGCCCACAATACCGATGCCGGCAAAACAAACACTGCTGCAATCACAAATCTCCGCAGCCAAGTCTTCATAGACCGGATTTTACCTCCCTTGTACACGTTTGGCAACATATTGCCAAAAATTTTTGCGTACCCCTGTCATATAACTCCCTGGCTGTCAACTTAACCCGTCTTCACGCTCTTTTGCTCAATCCCGTCCCACTGCAGACCCCCTATCACCGCCTGCGCGATATTCGTCAGGTGGTCTCCAACCTTCTCAACATTATCCACCAGATCGATAAATATCAAACCCGATTGCGGAGAACATTCCCCGTCCGTCATACGCTCGACATGACTGCGACGAAAAGTCATCTGCATCCTGTTCAAGTGCTCCTCGTTAATAAGAGCTGAACGCGCAGCCGCCGCATTGTCGTTTTCCAGGGCATTGGAAACATGGTCGAACATCTCGTTCACTTCATCCGTCAACTGCCCGGATTCTACTTTCGCTGAGTCGGTGAATAATATCTTTTGCTCAATCTTGCGCTCTGCTACCTCAGCTATATTTACCGCATGGTCGCCAACTCGCTCAAGATCATTAACCGTATGCAGCATCACCGGCAATATCATCGACACCTCATCCGAAAGCCCCCTGGTCGAAAGGTTCACCAGATAAGATGTAATTTCATATTGAAAATCGTCCGTCATTTCTTCTGTTTTACGGGATAAAGCGAGTTTATGCCTGTCATCCTCACATAGTCCCTCGATTGCCTGGTTGATTGCATCCCTCGCAACAGCAACCATACGAACAATTTCTCGTCTTACCTGGTCTATCGCTATCTCAGGGGTGTTCAGAAGGTGCTCCTCCAGAACCACACGTTTGATTATCGCGTCTGACGCTCGTGGATGCACAATCCGAGTCACTATTACCTCAAGCCAACTGATTATCGGAAGAAATAGCATCGTATTGAACACGTTGAAAATGCTGTGCGCAACTGCTATGTGAACCATTATTGTACCCTGCGCCAAAGCACCGGGCATTACTAATTTTACCAAACTACTGAACCAGTCGGTCCATACCAAAAGCGGAAGCATGTAAAGCACACCTATTACATTGAACAGCGTGTGCCCCATCGCCGTGCGCCGAGCAGTAACAGATCCCCGAAACGCCGCTATCTGGGCAGTTATCGTCGTACCGATGTTGTCACCAAGGATAAAAGGTATCGCTACCTTCAGTGCAACGTCCCAGTCCGTCCCGAATGCGCCCTGGAACGCAAGTAACTGAATCATCATAATTGAAGCTGAACTGCTCTGAAGCAGCATTGTTATAGCAGTCCCCGCCAATACCGCCAAAAGTGGATTCTGGCCCAGCCAAACAAGTGCCTCCCTGGCCCGCTCGCTTTCCTTGAGTGGACCGAACGCTTCCTTCATAAAATGTATGCCAATAAACAGAACGCCAAATCCAAGCATTATCTGACCGATACTTCTGGCCTTCTGCGTCTTACCAAGAATACTCAGAAGAAACCCAATCCCTACCGCCGGAAGTGCGTATGTCGTTATCTTAAATACTGAAAAACTGGCAACCAGCCACGCCGTAAACGTCGTACCGATATTCGCGCCGAGAACAACACACAACGCCTGCTTCAGTGTCATCAAACCGGCATTGACAAAACCAACCGTCATAACCGTCGTTGCTGAACTCGACTGTATCAGGCACGTCGTTCCTGCACCCACCAAAACCGCGATTACTCGGTGCTTTGTAAACGCCGCCAGAAGTTGCCGAACCTTTTGACCGGCAACTTTTTTCAGACCGCCGCTCAGCAAATCCATTCCGAAGAGAAAAAAACCCAACCCCCCTACCATCCCGAAGATCATATCCATGATCATGTGTGCTTCCTTAACACTCCCTAAAAACTAAAGGCTGAAGCAAAGACATGTGTTCGGCGCTATTTGTAGCTGTCCTGCAATCACTGGTCAAGAAAAAAAAGGCCCTTCCTCCTGATTCTCACAGACAACCCTCTTTCGTCCCCCCAACGCACCCTTTACTTTCACGCCAACACGCGAAGAATATCTATCCCTTCCCGTATCTTCTCATCACTCGTGGCATAACTTATCCTGAAATGCGTATCTTGCTCGCTGAAAACATTACCAGGGATAATCAGAACATTTCGCTTTATCGCTTCTTCCACAAAGGCCGTTGCATCACCACCAGGCGCCTTCACGAATGCGTAAAACGCCCCACCAGGACGGCCCAACTCGAACTTATCCTTAAGACCCTCATAAACAAGGTCACGCTTCCGCCGGTAACTTGCGATAATATCACTTACATCATAGTCCATCGCTGCAATAACCGCCTTTTGAAAAGGTGTAGGCGCACAAACAAAAGTATACTGCTGAACCTTCGCCATCTCCTCGATAACATCCCCAAGGCACGCATCAGCCGCAACATAACCCTGACGCCAACCGGGCATCCCATGGCTCTTGCTGAAACCACGCATCAGAAGTGTCCTGTCATAGAAGCTCGCAATACTGGAGAAATCGCTGTCATAACAGAATTTCGAATATATCTCATCAGACAAAACTATAATCTCACGCTTTGTCGCAACCTCTGCCAGTTTCTTCAGCCGCTCCGCCGAATATACCACCCCGCTCGGATTGCACGGCGAATTGACTATTATCAGTTTCGTCCTCTCGCTGATGCTCTCGGCCATCGCTTCAACAGGCAAATCAAAATCCGGATAGCTGTTCACAAAAACGCACCTGCCGCCTAACATATTCGTCAGATGCTTGTAAATTACAAAATACGGATCCGGCATAATAATCTCATCACCCGGATTTATCAGCGACATAAACGCCAGCAGCAAGCCTCCGCTCACACCGCTTGAAACAAGCGCCCTCGCATCTTCCCAGCCGAACTCACTACCCACACGCTCGGCAATTTTATTGCAAAGCAAACCATCGCCGGCAGTCTGTGAATAACGGTTCTGCCCGCTGCGAATCGCCTCTATTGCTGCCTCCTTCACCGCTTCAGGAACATCGAAATCAGGCTGACCTATCGAAAAATTGATAGGATTTTCCAGACTCGCCCCAAGCGAAAAAACCCTCCGAATACCGCTCGCATCGATTCGTTGCACACGATCTGATATGTACTTTCCCATATTACTCCAATCATAGCCGAACCGGCCTGCCTTATCAATACTACATTCATCAAATGCACCCCCCAAAACATCAAAAACCTTGCTGCGCATAAAAAAAGCGGGGTCGGACTTGCGGAGGGAGAGGTAGGAGGAATTCGCCCGATCCCCACTGTTTTTTAATTATCGTAAATAATGTATTTCTGCCAACCAAAAAAAACTGCACGATTCTTCTAAATTCTTCTACTATCCTGCTGCACCCTTAAAAAAAACTCAGTCCCAGAGAGCCATGTTTATCTGCTCTGAAACTGAGTCCCAAACCTCTCCACTCCATCATCACCTCCTCAACCATCCTAATCCAATCCTTCGGAACTAAATCTACTATACCAAATCTCCTGCGGATTTCAAGCATATTTTTTAAAAAATTTACACCCCCCCTCTCAACCCTAAAAACCTGCCTCGCACCAACACCGCAAAAAGACACAGCACCGCCTCTGCTATCCCGCCCCCCTGCACAGCAGGTACACAATATATACACCATATAAACAAACCAGTATCGCCCCGCCAATACGCCCTATCACCCGTCGCCCCGCTATAACGGCACCGCAAAAAACGCCCCCAACACCAATCATAATCCAATAATCAACGCCACCGGCGAACCGTTCACCAATCGCAAATGGACTCACCACCCCCGCAGCACCGGTCACTAACAGCGTATTAAAAATATTCGACCCCACAAGGTTCCCGATGCTGATGTCCTGATGGCCCTTGAGCGATGCAACCACGCACGTAACCAACTCCGGAAGCGATGTGCCGAACGCAATCATCGTCAACGCTATAACACCCTCGCTAAGCCCAACCGCCCTGCCGATGTAAACCGCACCTTCAACCGTCATCTTCGCACCAATGGCAAGCCCTATCAGCCCCACAACACACAAAAGCACATTCTTGCCAATCTTCCCGTTGCAGCCCACCGCCGCATCTTTGCCCTCAACTGCCTGCAATGCCATCTCTTTATGTGCACGCCAAACCGTAAAAAACATAAACAGCAAAAAAACACCTAACAGCAGAACACCTTCAATCCGCGAAATGTGCCCGTTACGCAGTAAAGGCCACAAAAGCACCCCTGCACCAAGCATCACCGGTATCTCTCGCCTGATCGTTTGCAGCCGCACCTCCATAGGCCGGATTAACGCCGCCAGACCGCCGATTAAAAAAAGGTTCGCGATATTTGAACCATAAACGTTACCAACCGCTATATCCCCACCCGAGACGCCACGAAGAACTCCCGCGATACTTGCCGCAGCCTCCGGCGCAGAAGTACCCATCGCAACAACCGTCAGGCCCACAACCAGTGAACTAACGCCGAGAAGCTCTGCCAAAGCAACCGCACCGGCAACCAGAAACTCCGCGCACTTCCACAATATCACCAACCCCCCCGCCAAAAGTAGTATCGCCGAAAATGTACTCATCGTCGTTCTGTATCCCCTGTTTTGTCACCCGCCAGAAATATCAGCCATCTTATTACTACAGCGCAACTTAGCGATGCAAAGTCTTTATTTTCCGTTAAAATCCGAAGCACTAAATCCTAAATCCGAAACAATATCGAATGTTCGAAATCCGAATTTAGAGTTTGTTTAGGATTTGGATATTAGGATTTAGAATTTAGCCCCTTTAGCATAACTGCTTATGCGATAAGAGATTAGCAATCTCATCTATTATTATGTTGCGCTGTAGTATTATAACTCACCAACAATATAACCGTACCAACAGCATTTGGGTAATAAAAAACCCCGCTTTCAGCAACCTCACATCTTGTCTCCGCTTTCAATCAAACCACAGGCCGAACCGCTCAGACTTTCCCCACCACAACACATGCGTTGTGACCGCCGAAACCAAACGAATTACTGATTGCAACACCAACCTTCCTCTCGCGGGCCTCCAAAGCAACAAAGTCCATCTTAACGTCGCACTTGGGGTCAGGGTTATCCAGGTTCAGCGTCGGCGGTATAACCGATTCGTTTATAACCTTCACGCAGATTATCAACTCAACCGCACCGCTGGCGCCAAGCAGATGACCAAGACTGCTCTTCGTCGAACTCACTGCAAGCTTGTAAGCATGCTCGCCGAAAACCGCCTTGATGGATGAACTTTCCATTGCGTCATTCAACTGCGTCGAAGTGCCGTGTGCGTTGATATAGTCGACGTCCTCTACTGCCAAAGCCGCGTCTTTCAATGCCAGACGCATCACCATGCGAGCACCCTCGCCGGTCGGCATCGGAGCCGTAATATGATAAGCGTCATCGGTCGCACTATAACCCAGAAGTTCCGCGTATATCCTGGCCCCGCGTTTCTTCGCGTGCTCGTATTCTTCCAGGACAACTATCCCTGCCCCCTCACTCAAAACAAAACCATCACGATCCGAATCGAACGGCCGCGACGCACCCGCAGGGTCATCGTTCCGCGTACTCAGAGAGCGAGCCGCGCAAAATGACGCAAGACCTATCGGCGTCAACGCCGCCTCAGAACCACCCGTAACCATAATATCACTGCGACCGGCAAGTATGTTACAATAAGCCTCACCTATCGCGTGACTGCCCGATGCACACGCACTCACAACACAAACATTGGGACCCTGAAGACCGTAACGAATCGCAATATTACCCGACGCCGCGTTACTCATCAGTTTAGGAACGCAAAATGGAGAAACTTTCCGAGGACCTTTATCCAAAAGCCTTACGTGCTGTTCTTCTATTTCCTTGAGACCACCGATACCTGTCCCAACTATCACACCCGACCGAAACGAGTCTTCCTGCGAAAAATCCAGACCACTGTCATCAACCGCCTGCTTCGCCGCTGCCACCGCAAACTGCGCAAACCGATCCATCCGTTTCGATACACGCTGTTCGATATACTTCGTGGCCTCGAAATCCTTAATCTCACCACCGAACCTCACAGGGTATGCGCTTGCATCGAACGAGTCAATCAAAGATATTCCGCTGCGGCCTTCGCATAACGCGGTAAACAAACCGTCACTCGATTCCGAAAGGGCCGTAACACACCCCAAGCCCGTAATTACTACACGCCGCTTACTCATAATCAATGTAGTTCGCTATTCCTCGTTCTTGCTCTGGGTTGTCTTGACAATGTAATCGACCGCTGCGCCGACTGTTTGGATCTTCTCGGCCTCTTCATCCGGAATGCTCATGTCAAATTCATCCTCGAACTCCATGACCAACTCAACAGTATCCAGAGAATCTGCGTTCAAGTCATTAATGAACGAGGTTTCGCGTGTTATCTCAGACTTGTCAACGCCCATCTGCTCACTTATTATATCTGTCACCTTGTCAAGAATTTCCTGAATATCAACATCATCGACACTCACTTGCTTTCCTCCTTCATCAAACGCATACTCATTTCTTGATAACAACTCGTTTAACCGTCAACTACCTATTTTGGCAGGTATACTACCTGCTGCACCACGACTGTACAAATGTTTTTTATTTTTTTTTGACTGCCGGTAAAACACCCCAAAACTCCCTACATTGCCATTCCACCGTCCACGCACAGAACTTGTCCCGTAATATAACCTGACTCGTCACTCGCCAAAAACGCCACCGCACGGGCAACGTCCTCAACCGTACCAAAATGTTTTACCGGAATTATCTGTTTCGCTGCCGTCTTCACGCCCTCGGCAAGAACCTCCGTCATTTCCGTCATTATAAACCCTGGCGCAATGCAGTTCGCCGTAACATTCTTCTTGCCTGCTTCACGCGCCACCGACTTGGTCATACCTATTAGGCCCGCCTTGCTCGCAGCGTAATTACTCGACCCAGCCTGGCCCATCACGCCCGCAACAGAACTGATATTCACTATCCGTCCGAATTTATTGCGAACCATTGAACGAAGGGCCGCGGTCGTCGCCATAAACGCCGCCCGAAGATTCACGCTTATAACCTTGTCGAAATCTTCTTCCTTCATCTGCATCATCAGCTTGTCACGCGTTATCCCCGCGTTGTTCACCAGTATTCCTATCCCACCGTATTCATCCGAAAGACCATCCAGTGTCTCCGTCAGAGCTGCCGTATCCGTAATATCAACGCACCGTGTCACCACGCTCAAACCATCCTCACCAACAACACGTTCTAATTCGCCGAGTTGTTCGGCATTTATATCGAGACCCGCCACAATGCGACCCTGCTTCGAAAGCTCAATCACGATTGCACGCCCTATACCCCGGGCAGCACCCGTCACAACTGCAAGCCGTTTCTCTGACATCTTCTCATTCTCCAACAAATAACCTCAGCCAATGCCTACGAACCGATAACATTCTTTAAACCATCGGCACTGCTGATATTCACTACACGTATCTTCCTGTTTATCCTTCGCATAAGGCCCGTCAGCACGCGACCGGGACCTATCTCGTAAAACTTCTCAACACCGTCGGCAATAAGCCGCTCCATGCATCTTTGCCACAGCACAGGACTTGTCAACTGCTCTGTCAGCCATTTTACCACATCATCCGAACTGCGATAATACTCCGCATTCACATTCGCTATAACCTTAACATCGCCAGGCTCACCAATTTTACACTCCGACAACGCCCCCGCAAGGGCTTGGGCCGCGGAACTCATCATTTCAGTATGAAAAGCCCCCGCAACCGAAAGTTTCACCGCCTTGATAGCGCCGTATTTCGACGCCAGCCTGACCGCCCGGTCGCACGCACTCTCGCTGCCGCTTATCACTATTTGCCCCGGACAATTGAAGTTCGACGGCTCTAACAACTCCCCCGCACCAGCCTCTCTGCAAAGCTCACGAACATTGCCTTCATCAACCCCTATAACACTCACCATTGCCCCCCTGCTCGCTTCTGATGCCGCCTGCATCAATTCCCCACGCCTCTTGACAAGCAGAAGCCCCTGCTCAAAATCAATAAGCCCACCCGCGTAAAGAGCCGTATATTCGCCAAGACTAAGCCCACCCGTAACATCCGCAACAAGCTCCTCTCCAACGCCGCTCGTCCTCACAACCTCCAGTATCGCCGCGGAAGTCAAAAATATCGCAGGCTGAGATGTCGCCGTCGTATTAAGCTCCTCCGCAGGCCCATCAAAGCAAATACTGCTCAAATCAAAGCCGACTATCTCGTCACCTTTACGAAAAACCCGCGCCGCCGCAGGAAACTCCGCCGCAATATCCTTACACATACCTACAAATTGAGCACCCTGCCCGGGAAACAAAAATGCGATGCTCATCAACATTCGCCTCGTCTTCTGATTCTATATCTTTCCGATGGACACTTAAAATTCAATTACGTTTGCAGCCCAGGTCAGACCGGCGCCGAATGCCACTAAAACAACTATATCACCACGGTTAAGCCTGCCCGACCTCACGCAGTCGTCGAACGCAATCGGAACCGAAGCCGCGCTGGTATTACCATACTCCCCAATATTTAAAAAAACCTTCTCCGAAGGGAGTTTAAGCCTCTTGCCCGCCGATTCTATAATCCGTGCGTTCATCTGGTGGCTCACTACCATCGCTATGTCATCAACCGTCAAATTGCAATGGTCGAGGCAGTCTCTCACCGACTCAACAATCCTACGAACCGCCTGCTGATAAACCTCTCTGCCTTTGATACGCATATAAACCATATCAGGATCCTCAAGCTCCCTGCTAACCGGATGACGTGAACCGTATGCCTGGCAGCTCAAAGACTCCCAGTTATCACCGTCGGCCCCCATCATGCTGTACATGATGCCACGACGACCGTCATCACTGCGCTCAAGAACCACCGCACCCGCACCGTCACCGAAAAGAATACAACTCGAACGCTCCTTCCAGTTCGTTATCTTCGTCAGGGTTTCAGCACCTATCACTAAGGCGTTCTTACATCGCCCGCTCTCTATAAACTGTTGCGCTATCGACAATCCATAAATAAAACCGCTGCACGCCGCGCCAAGATCGAACACAAACGCCTTCTTCGCCTTCAATGCACTCTGAACAAAGCACGCCGTCGAAGGAAAAGGCATCTCAGGCGTGATCGTCGCAATGATGATAAGCTCAAGGTCACTTCCCTTTACTTTCGCCTCTGCAAGCGCACGCTTCGCAGCCTTCGTCGCAAGCTGCGCTGTCGATTCATCTGCCGTCGTAATGTGACGCCTTTTTATCCCCGTCCGCGTCGTTATCCATTCATCCGACGTCTCAACAATCTTCGAAAGGTCTGCATTTGTAAGTATTTTAGCAGGTGCAAATGAGCCGTGGCCTGCTATAACCGCGCGATGGCAGCCTGTAGCGTCCTTAACTGCCTTGTTCATCAGATGTCCTTAACTGAAGCAATACGGCCCCGTCATTCTGTGCCTTCTCACAAAACTCCGTCTCCGAAAGATACTCAACTATTTTGTCGTTTATACGTTTCGTGTGGTACTTCTTCGCCGAAAGAATCGCATTCTTAATCGTCAGGCTCGTGCTCGAACCATGACATATTATCGCAGTTCCGTTAACACCAAGAAGAGGAGCACCACCGTACTCATTGTAATCATATTTCTTGTAAATCCGCGTCATCACCGGCTTGAACTTCATAACCAGTGTCAGTTTCTCCTCCAAAAGCTCGTGCTTGATTGCCTTGAAAAGACCCGCCACAAGACCCTCGGTCAGCTTCAATATCACGTTGCCGACAAAACCATCGCAAATCGCAACGTCACAAGCACCACGAAAAATGTCTCTGCCTTCAATATTCCCCACAAAATTCATCTTCCTGTCGGACTTGATAATATCACGAGTCTTCTTAACTATCTCATTGCCCTTGGCGTCTTCCTGACCTATACTCATCAGACCGACACGAGGCGACTTGATACCAAGAGAATGCATCGAGTACATGCTCGCCATGACCGCGTACTGGTAAAGGTTGATTGGCTTGCACGCTATATTCGCACCTACATCGCAGATAACTACAGGCCCTTCGAACGTCGGAAATACTACCGCAATCCCCGGGCGATTCACACCCGACAGGTTACGCATCCGCATCTGAAATGCCGCTACACACGCCCCTGTATTGCCCGCAGATATTACCGCATCCGCCTGGCCTCGCTTCGCAAGTTTCGCCATAACTGCTATCGAACTCTTTATCTTCTTGCGAAGACTCTCCACCGGAGCCTCGTCCATCCCTATCACATCAGGAGCATGAACAACACTAATAACCCCCCTGCCCGTTTTCATAGAAGACAACCGAGACTCGATAACTTCACCACGGCCAACCAGTATCAGCTCGTCATCTTTGTCTAAAAACTCTATCGATTCCAGCGCACCGGCGATAATCTCATCCGGTGCATTATCACCGCCCATTGCGTCAATCGCGATTCGCATCGTCAGCTCTCTTGCTCCTTGCCTAACTTCAACGTAATCTTCGGATTCACATAGCCGCAGTTCGTGCACGCCGCATGTGGCAGCTTCGGATGGTCGCAACGTTTGCACACAGAGTAGTTAACGGCCTTTAACCGATGATGACTACGCCGGCTACGCGTCCTGCTTTTGCTCGTCTTTTTAGCTGGTAACATTAAGAATAACTCCAATACTGCTTACAAACTCATTCACAGCCCAAATGCACCTTATTAATTTAACAGAACCACCTTGTCAAGCGAAATCCAACCCAAAAACCCGCCGGTTGCCCACTGCAACCAAAAGAATGCTTGAAAAACCCAGCCTTTCTATGCTAAATTAATGCCGTCCAGCCCATGGAGAAACGGCAAAATATGGCAGTTTCATCGACGCCAAGGCCAAAAAAATACAACCAAAATGCAAAATATCACACTTTCTCATTGAACTGCCGGACAAGATATTGTAAAACAACCTTAAACTTTGACGTTGTGCGTCGGCAGGAGACTATGATTGCAGTTATGCCGAGCCGATTTCCTGGAAAGGTTGATGCGGGGCTATGGCAAGAATTCGCAGAAAAAAGGCGCTGTACGAGGTGATAAACCGAAAACGTTCGAAGGTCGGCGACATCCCCGTGGTCGAGCCGTTACATCCTGAATGCCACGATAAGCCTCAAATGCCAAAGGCTGAAAACCAGCAAAAACCAGCCAGAACTCTGCTTTCTTGGCCCGCAAAGCCCAGAATAATGCAGTTCAACGCCGGCAGAATCGAAATCTCAATACCGGTCCAACTGGCTGTTGCAATTGTCCTCGCAATCGTGCTGATTGCACTGGTCTCATTTAGAATCGGCCAGTGGAGCCACTCCGTCAGTACGCAGCCGGCCAAAACCACAACAAATGCTGCTAACCCCACCACGCCGTCCCACACGCCAATTATCGACAATAGCCTCAAAACAGCCGATACATCCGCGATGAAAAATCGCGACGCTGCAACGGCTGCAACGGCAAACAACGTGATTGTGTTGGTTCAGCATGATAGGTATGCCGATTTGCAGCCCGTACAACAGCATTTTGCCGCCAACGGCGTCGTAACACAAATTGTTACCAAAGGTGCAAAATACTTCCTCGTTACGAGAAAAAAATATGATAAATTTACTCCGGGTACCAAAGGATATAACGACTTAAAACTGATAAGACAAATCGGGGCAAAATACAAGGCGCCCCCTGGCCGTGAAACCTTTGCTGCGCACTTATTTAGTGATGCCTACGGCTGTAAAATCTGGTTTTGAGCCGCTAAAAAAATCCGCACTTGACATTTGCCGCAACTATCACGATAATAGCAGCAGACTTTGGCAGCATCCGTGCTGTCTGCAGAAAGATAAGCTGGGATTTAAGGAAATTTTTGAATGTCAATTGACCATTCGTTGAAAATCAAGGGTGCTTTGACCAGACACCGAAATGTGCTCAAAAGACCGGAACGGATCCAGTTGCTAAAGGATGAGGAAAAATGGGCTGATGGCGATTCTGTGCTCGCACTCCCAAAAGTAGCACACAGAAAAAGCCACGCCGGAAGAAAAACGACCGAAGCTCCAGTAGCCGAAGCCGCCGCAGAAGCTGCAACCGCAGAGGAAACCCCCGATGCCGCAAAAGAAGCATAAAATACAACACTTACAATTTTGACATACCCAACATCGCCGAATTTCTCTTGCGCTGATGGTGTGTAATCACAGCACTGAAAAATGCACTTTCTTTAAGGGTGCGAAAAATGACGCAGACAAAAACCTCGCAAAACGCCACACGCTTCTGCCTGCTCTGCCTCGCAATTCCACTGCTTTTAACCGCTTGTGCAAAGAAAAAACAGCCCCCTGCCCCCAAAAACACTCAACCAAACCAGCCCGCCAAAACAGAAAACTCCCCGAACAAGCCGGATACAACCACAACACGACAAAGCCCACTAACCCTTGACCAGGTACTAAGAATTTACAACGCCGAAAAAACCGACGATGCCGCAGCCCGATTACTCGACATACAATGGTTCGCCTCCGACATCTTCGACCAGGATTCGATATTCCAACTCTCCGAGCGGAACTTCGCAGCAATGTCTCAATCACAAAAAACCGCCACACAAAAACAAGCCATGGAAAGCCTCAATTCGCTCAGGGCTTTGGTAACGCAACTAACCGCCGCTGGCACTGCCGCTATGAGCCGAAAAGATTATGCAACTGCAGAACGCAATCTCGATTCCGTACTAAAACTCGGCGAAACCCTCTCGAAAAGCAACCACCTCGAAATCGTAAGGAGCTTTGGAATCCTCTTTCGCCAACTCGCTCTAACATCGCTCGCGCAGATATACAAAGAAACGCACCAGCCGAAAAAACTCGAAGCCGCCAAGATAAAACTCAATCAAATCGAAGCCGAAAAACAAAACCTCACCCGCTAAACAAACCGGTATTCATCCTATGCGAAGTCGAATGATCTGGCCTGCGAACACTATTAAACTCACACCACACCAATGTTTAGCTCCTCCGACGTGTCGCCGGGTTGCTTCACCTGTGGCACGGGCATCCTGCCCGTGTGCTTGTCCCTTGCATTCAAACACCTATTCACTACCGACTAAATTGCCTTGTCATTCCGACCGCAGTGGAGAAATCTATTAAACAAAACAATCGCCTATACCGGTTTCCTTACCGATTAGCCCCCAAATTTATTTGGGGGTCCCCTTTCCCCCACCAATTCATTGTCCCCATCACTTCTTCCGTCATCTGTCCTCCGTCTTCAATCTTTGCCCAGCCGCTTCAACCGACCCTTAACCTCATCCTCTCCTATCCCCATCTCCATCAGCAGACCGCTGTAGTTCTTGATAGCATCGTCCAGATGCGGATGCCGCTATCCTGCAAAAAAACCGCGCGGCCTAAAATCGCTCAGTTCGAGTAAAAACGGTAGGTGAATCTGTCCAATTCACGCTGAACCAATACAAAACGACCTCATAAACATCACGGCAATTTCTTCAACTCAAAACTCTTTATCTGGTCCCAGTTATAAACATATACACTGGTATTTGGAGTTCCGGGTGGAAATAAGCTCACGATTATAAACTCATCGTATAGCTGCACCTTGCATCCTGGTCCTGTTTGACCCGAGACCGATCCATCGGAAAAAACAATCTTTCCAGCAAGAATACCTTCACGAAATGGCAGCCGGCTCTTGCTATAAACCACAACCAAACAAAGCAAAACCGCTGCAGCTAACACCACCCCCAAAACTCCCCTGTTGTTGACGTGATCTTTCATAATACCTCCTGTTTCTCTTCTCATGGCAATAACAAGTCGATATTTTGCTCCGTAGATCTTCGACAGTCTACATAAACGCTTATATACACTTTTTCCCACACGGCGTTAATAATTTAACAAATATTCATCCGAAAATTTTAACCTGAAGCGCAACATATCTTCCCACGCCGATCCGGAATTTGTCCACGCTATCCAACTATATATAGTAACAGGGCTTACGATTTTGCTTCTCTCGTCTCAATAGCTCTCGCCTAATCATACCCTTGTTGCGTCCGAGCAACTCTGCAATGTGTGTCATGCCTTTTCTTACTGTCTATCCATGTAGCTAAAAGCGATAAACTCCAGCCCGCAATAGCGGGCTGATAAAAACAGCCAGGCGTTACGCTTCGAATTAAAATGCGCCACTAAAAAAACCTCCTGCCGAAGACAGGTATTGTCTCTTTAACGTAAACTGCATTTGTCCAATTCACGCTGAACCAGTACAAAACAAGCTCAGTGATACTATTGGTCCGGGCTCGGAGGAGCGTTTTCTGCAACGAGGTGCTTCAGTTCCCCTTTGTAGAGTGCTACTCGTATGTCGCAGTTCTTTTTGTCATAGTAGCCTTGAGGTCCATAGTATATCAGGTAGAGGTTCTTGTCTGCTTTTATGATCTCCCCATCGATGCCTACCAGCAGGTTCTTGTTCACAGAGCGCCAGTGCACACCATCCGATGATGTTGCCAAGCGAATCGTCCCCTCATCCGCTTTACGTGATGGCCTCCCGTATAACATATACAGCATACCATTATCAACGAATACATGGGTAAACTTGTACCTTGCAGGGTATTGTTCACCATAAATCTTCAGGCCTTGAGCGGCACCGAAATCAAATTCAGTCTCATTGTGAGAGGTTGCCCTAAGCAATCCCCCCCAACGCTTTATTTCTCTATCAATGTAGTACATGTGATAAAGGTTCTTTTCTGCATCGTGGATAACGTGATCATCTTCTACAGCGCCCAAGTAGCTGATGCGGCCTTTCTTTATGAAATGTGTACCGTCTTTGGAGACAGCATATGCCCAATCGCATGGGTGGTGTCCGCCGCCATACCACATTTTAAACCGGCCTTCTTCGTAGATGACGAACGGATCCCATGTGCCGGTGACTTCCCATGTGTTTTTGTCCTTGGCAATAACAGGATTGGCAGCATCTTTTTTCCAGTGAAGACCATCGTTGGATGTGGCGTGACCGATCTGCAGTGTACTGAACCAACCCATCCACCCTTTGACCTTTCCCGATGGGATACCCCAGGCCTCATAATACAGATGATAGACACCATTCACCTTGACAACCGTCATGGAACCTAAAGCACCGGCATCCCAGACCCCTTTTTTGCCGGGGCTTAGGACAGGATTGCCGGCATATGGTTTGAACCCCTTTTTTCCTGCCAACGATTTTAGCTGCTCAAGCGTGAATCCCTCCGCCGTGTCAGATTGCCTCTGGCTTGTCTTTTCTGAGGCGTCTTGAGCAGAAACCGCACCAACAGCACAGTAAAATGCAATGAACAAACAGCTAAACACACATTTTCTTTTGAAGGAGTTCATGTTCTTTTTCTCCACGTCACGAATTTGCAAAGTTAGATACTTACAACTAACCGTCCCACTTAAACCCTTAAAGAACATAATTCAAGCCTTACAACATAGATTGTACGTCTTCAGCAAAAATGAGACAAAAAACTCTTTGAGCCAAGAGACGGTTTTGGCTCCTGTTATTGAGATTTTACCATTAATTTTTTTTCTTTCAAGCATCGATTTCTCATAGCCTTCATCGATTATATCGCCCCTTCGCCCGGCAAACAAGTCCGACGTAGGCGGATTTCCATAACCAACTCAACAATCAATCCCTGTCCTACAACGCATCATCCTTGCTGGTTGTAGCTGCCTCGGCTAATGCTATAACTTCTCCTTCTTCCAGTGGAAATCGTGCCATTTTACAATTCCTTTCAAAAAAAAGTTATTCCATTATTTTCTCCCGCCCAGTGCGGAGGATTTTACGCTGAAGGCTTCAATTTCAGAGTATACGTTTCCGATTCTTCAGCTTGAAGTAATTCTATGTGTTGCAAATCTTTTCGCTCCTTCAGCTTCCAAATCTTTGACTTTAAATCGTCGTCGGTATATAATCCGAAAACAACTTCTTTTATCGATGCCGGATTAAGTTTCAAAACCCAACTCTCCTTAGTATCCTCGGGATTGATTTTTCTAAAATTCGATAACCCTTGTTGCTTCATTTTCTCCAAACAATCAACGAGGAATATAGTACGAAATTCTTCTTCATATCTCCAATCGACTGATTTGATGAATAATGTTTTTCGGAATTCTTCGAGCACAAGCTCGGACAAAATATTCATTTTGGGTCTATCTTTAGAATAGCTAACGGAATTCATTAAAATACCAGGTGGCCCATTTGTATCCGGAGAAACATTATCAAAATCTATACCAATAACTGCTCCTTTATGTTTATCAGCGTAATGAGCCCACATCACGGTATTTTGTGAGGTTTTTGAAACAGATAACAGACAACCTTTTCGTCGATTCCAGTCTCTCTGAAGTTCCCGTTGACTTTTTTCAAGTATTTTATGAATTTCACCGTTTTCAAGTTTTTGTTTATAATCCGCAGATGGAAGCATATTTTTGCGCTTTAGTGCAGATAAGTATCTTGCCTCAATTGCAGCTTTATCATTTGGACAGTAAAAAAATGGCAAGCACTCAAGTGGGTCGTTGACTTGTGAAATATACGGCAATTTTAGTTCTAACGAACCCAGGATTTTTACGATGCCCAACTGATCGCAGTATTTATATAAAACATTCATGTTCGCTGTACTAAGCCTTTGGATTCCATAATCTTTCTCTGTGCTCCTGTGGCCAAATTTTCACCTAACTCCATTAAAATAAACGACTTACCTGCCTTCTCCGCCTGCGCGAGGACAAGTTTGCCCGTTTAATCTGTCTCATATCACGCTTCATCTGCCTAATATAACACTTCATCTGCGACATATCACGCCTTATCTGTGACAACTCACGCCTCATCCGCCACATATCACGCTTCACTTACGGCAACTCACGCGTTATCTATGACAACTCACGCCTCACCAGAGACAAATCACTCGTTACCCACGGCATATCACGCTTACTTTGTCCCAATGTAAAGCTGCAATTCGATGATGTAAGCTTACTTTGTCACAAAGTAAGGCTAATTATTCATCATTCATTTTTTGACTCAATTCATTCAACCCGTTAAACAAACTCTTCAATTCTTCTGGAACTCCGTGATTTCTTAGTTCTTCAGGATATATCAATCTGAAGACTGAAAGACATCCCAAGCCAAAACGTACATTTGCAAAGAGACAAGGCTTTAAAATGTGAGCATTGCTGTTGAATATATCCATGACATCTTTCCGCTCATTTTCAATATACCGTAAATTTAAACCAATCGAATACACGTTGGGATGAGCCCCATAATCAATTGATTTATCATACATATCCTTGATCCATGGGCCAACTTTGGGCTCCTGTTCGGCAAGAAATCCCAAAATAGCACCAATCCTGAAATTATCCCTCACCAGTTTTTTAGCGTCTTTACCTTGATGCCTTTCGATCCATATATTTCCTAGTTCGGGACGTTTATTAATATAATAGCCATATAAAGCATTTTCAATACAAGCCCGAAACATCACAAATGCTTCGGCAATTTGACCACTTGAAGATATGCGAACGGAAGCTAAATAGCACCCATAAGCACGCGCAAGAAATGCTGCTGGTGATGATGCTATAGTAGCCTCTTCGGAAAGCTTAGAAAACACTTTCAAATATTTCATGAAAAGGTCGTTTATGCTACTCAACAACTGGACTATAGGTTCATGTTGGCTCCATGTGACTCTGATGTTATGCCACGCATGACTAATGCTTTTCGTAAGTTCATTTCTAATGAAATCGTCCTGTTGCACGAATATATTCCTCACTAACTAAACAATAATCAGTAATCATTTACAAAACCACCATTACCGTATTACTGGCTGCGCCAACGCCGGATTTATTTATTGCTATAACTCGATATTCGAGTTCTGTTCTTTCCGGCTGGTCAACTAAGCTTTAATGGGGTCAGGAACCCTTTTCGCCCCTTCATTCTATTTTCTCTCAACCTCAAAAAACCTCAAAACCCTTTCTCTAAAAACTCCATCTTTTCTCTATTCGCGTCCATTAGCGTTCATTCGCGGTTCAAAAACCCTTTTAGTCTTTTACTTATGTCTTCCTTCCTTC
>Ga0210003_1001255_pt1 | contig 22548 bp, 23 predicted proteins | sample LantaG_FD_182804 | JGI IMG/M metagenome (GOLD analysis project Ga0210003, IMG submission 182804) | Deep subsurface microbial communities from Baltic Sea to uncover new lineages of life (NeLLi) - Landsort_02402 metaG (SPAdes) (version 2) | ecosystem: Environmental > Aquatic > Marine > Oceanic >... | reverse complement strand
TTTAGAACCTCTAACATTGAGATAGACAGCGAACACAAATTCAGTATATTTGCAGATGGAGAATATATTTGTAAGTTGCCTGCAGTTTTTAAAATAGTCCCTAAGGCAATAAACTTTATTACCGCTTAAAAATAGCCAGGTTATTTTTGATACCTAACCCAGGCTCCATCTCTTATCACGAATACAGTTGAGGCAGGGTTTACCCTATCACCTTTAAAATCAAATTCTATGTGCCCAACCAATCCATCATAGGAAATAGATTTTAGCTCCTTTATGTAATCTCCGGGCAAAACAGAATTTGCCTTTTTCATTGCCTCTATCAATATGTATAATGCGTCATAGCTGTAAGGTGCATATGGGCCAGGCTGGTCTATTTCTATCCCCTCCGCTTTACTGGCAAAATCTATGAATTTATGGCGGAAATCCACTGCCTTAATGTCTTCAGAATATCTTGCGAGCGATGGTGGATCAGGAATTACAGCAATTATCCCATCCAGGCACTGCTGGTCATTTACTAAAATAAATATATTGTCATCCATTCCCAACGTTTCTGTGATAAATTTAGAATTAAGGCCAGCTTCTCTTGATTTTGTTACCAGTTTGGCAAGCTCATCGTATTTACCACAAAAAAATACAACATCGGGATCATCTATCAATAAATTGTCTACCAGGATACCCGGATCTTCGGTAATCATCTCAATTGAGTATCTCCTCAGAACATTCACATCCCAATCATCAAATATTCCAATTAAAAAATCCACCGTGTTCACTGAATATTCATCCCTGTTGTCAATAAGTATAAGTTTTTGAGGATTTTCTTCATCTATTATAAAAGAAGCTATATTCTCTACTTTTTGCCTGTTATTAATTATAAGCCTGAAAAAATTATCTCCTATGCCGGATAGTTCAGTTTTCTGAGCAGATATAGTAATAATTGGTATGCTGTACTCCATGTAAATAGGTATTGACACTTTAGTGGTACCGTCAAATGTAGAACCGATTACTCCAGCCACACCTTCCTCTACCATTTCCTGTGAAACCAAAAAAGCTTTTTCAGTATTACCTTCATCATCCTTGGCAATTACCTCTATATTATAATCAAAACCACCTACTCTAACTGGTGAAAGCTCAGAAGCTGCCAGCTCAATACTTATCATCTGGTTTTCTCCATATGAGCTGAATTCCCCGGAAAGAACGGCCTGGCTGCCAATTTTTATAACCCTTTCCTTGTTTTCACATGCTGTGAAATTAAAAAAAAGAAACAATATCAATGTAAAAATCAAAAATAATAAAAAACACTCATAAATAAATTTAGAAGATATATTTTTTGTTGTCATACAGTTTTTCCCATTTTTAAGGTATAATTATAATCAAATCATAAAGTCCCAAAAACATAAAGATGATTATACCAAAAAAACTTAAATTAATAATTATAATTGAAAAAATTTTAAAAAAAGCTTAAGTTATAACTATACTATAAATTTTAAAACAATAAGTTTTAACAGTAAATTATTATTATCGTATTATTTTGATTTATAAACTTTATTAAAATAGGAGGAGTTATGAGCATAGCTATAGTCACAGATAGTACTTCAGACATACCCAGGGACTTGTGCGAAAAACATAAGATAACCGTTGTGCCGCTAACAACAATATTTAAGGATAGAAGTTATCTTGATGACGGTGTGGACATAACAATTGAGGAGTTCTACAAAAAATTAAGAGCAGCAGAAACATTGCCCACAACTGCCCAGCCATCACCCGGAGATTTTGTAAATACATACAGAAATCTTCTTAAAGATCATGACAGCATAATCTCAATTCATATTTCAAAGAAAATGTCAGGCACTTTAGATTCAACTGAATTGGCAAAAAAAGAATTGCCCGGAAAAGATATAGAAATAATTAATTCTGAGGGTACTCACATGCCATTAGGCTTTTTGGTAATCAAAGCAGCAAAGATGGCTCAGGAAGGGAAATCCAAAGATGAAATAGTAAAAGCTGTATATGACTTAAAAGAAAAAGTCACAGTTTTGTTTATCCCAAGCACATTAAAATATTTAAAAAAGGGCGGCAGGATAGGAAGGGCAAAGGGACTTATTGCTTCCTTGCTTGATATAAAACCAGTACTTACCATAAAACTTGGTGAAGTATCGCAATACAAAACTACAAGAAGATGGAACCAGGCTAAAAATGAACTTATCGATTCCATGAAGCATATGGTAAAAAATGGTGAGAATTTGATAGTATCGGTCGGGGATTCCGATGTAAAGGAAGAAGGCGATGAAATGGCTGAAAGAATAAAGGATACATTTAAGCCCAAACAGCTAATACGCGTAGCCATAGGTTGTGTAGTTGGAACACATTTAGGGCCCGGGGGTATTGGAATTACTTTTTATGAGGAATAACGACAAAGAAATAATTCTTGAGAAAAAGAAACTAAGAAAATATATTCAAGATAAAAGAGATGCTCTTTCCATAAAAGAAAGAGAAATAAAAAGCAGGGCTGCAGCAGAAAAATTCTTCAGCACCAAGGATTACATAAAAGCAAGAAACATACTAATTTGTTATCCTTTCAGAAGCGAGATAAATACAAAAATAATCATAGAAGATGCGCTAAACAAAGGTAAAAAAATTATCTTGCCAAGGGTAGATAAAAATAAATTAAATCTTTACTTTGTAAATAATCTCAAAGATAAGCTAGGAAAAGGGGCTTACGGTATAATGGAACCGGATCCGCTTCTCTGCAAACGCGCCAAAGCTGCAGATATAGATTTAGCGGTCACACCGGGTATTGGTTTTGATAAAAATTTTAACCGCCTGGGCTATGGAGGCGGTTTTTTTGACAGGCTCTTTCCTTATTTGCCAAAGAGAGCAAAAAAGGTAGCTCTTTGCTTTGACATTCAGGTAATGCCAAATATACCTGTTGCTAAGAACGATAAAAAAATTGACATTTTAATTACTGAATCAAAAATTTACAACTCTTGTTAAAATTAATTATGCCAAAAAAGCAAGCAGTCCTGTCCTGTTATGTACAATAAAATAAAAAGAGCATTAGCTTGTTTAAAACTATGGATAACTTAAATAGAAAAATTGCAATTTTAATTCCAGCATACAACGAAGGAAAATATATAAAAGATGTTGTGAATAATTGCTCAAAGTACAAATTAGATATAATTGTAGTAAATGACGGCTCTATTGACAACACATCAGAGATGATAAGGTCCATTCCAAACCCTGAAAAATCCAGCATAACACTCCTTGAGCACTCCTTTAATCGCGGGAAGGGGCAGTCACTGGAAACTGGCTTTGATTATGCAGTTGACAACAACTATGAAGGTGTTATTACCATTGACGCTGATGGCCAGCATAAAGTAAGTGAAATTTCCAATTTTCTTCAAACTTTAGAAAAAAATAATCCTGACATAATAGTTGGCAGCAGGTTTAAAAACATAAAAGGTATGCCTTTTATAAGGTTAGCCACAAATTATTTTACATCATGGATTATTTCACTAATTGCCGGCAACAAGATAGAAGATGTTCAATCAGGATTTAGGTATATAAATTCAAAAGTACTTAAAAACATTGAGGTTAAAACAAAAAATTTTGATGCAGAGCCCGAGCTCTTAGTAAAAGCAAGCTGGTCAGGTTATAAAATAATAAACATTCCCATAAGCACCATTTATCATAAAAATTTTACAAGTTATGTTAACCCAATAAAAGATACCATAAAATTTATCAAATTAGTTTTTAATTGTTTGCTTGTAAAGAAAAGATATACAGCCAAAAAAAAATAAAAATGGCCTCCAGAAATTATTCTTATTTATAGATTAAAAACAGCTCATAGAATACTGCTGCTAAAAATATCAAAAAAATTATGCTAAAAGAAACTATTGGTGTAACTATATTTTTAAATTTATTTTTTTGGATGTATTCGCCTGTTGATACTGCCATCATCCTATAAGTCATTTCCATTGAAGAAAGTATGATAACTCCAGCAGGCAAAGGCATTGAATGCCTTATTGTCCCGGACAGCAAAAAAACTGCTATAAAAAACCCGGATAATATGCTAACCGGAATTAAAGTTCTCAAATAACCCAGCGCAAAATATCCAGCAGTTGAAATAATATTTCCAAAGAATATTACTAAAAAAATATAACTTACAGACATACCTTCTTTATATTCGCGTATGCCAAAAAAACTTTGAAGCAATTTAAATTTACTTATTAAAAAAACACTTTCTTCTTTAAAAAAATAGAAGAAAGCTGAACCAATCAGTGCGCCCAAAACTAAAAAAAGAATGCTTATTGTAAATATTACAAAAAATTTTTTTATCATTTTTCCTGATACTTTTTTTCTAAAATTTCAATCATTGTTTTACAGACTACAGGGTCAAACTGTTTTCCTGAATTTCTTTTTAATTCAAGGATTGCTTGCTCTCTGCTTAAGGCTTCCCTGTATGGCCGCTCTGTAGTCATAGCATCATAAGAATCTGCAACACATAATATTTTTGCAAACAGTGGTATGTCATCGCCTTTTTTTCCGTATGGATATCCTCTGCCATCAATTCTTTCATGGTGATAAAGCACAGCATCAGCTTTGTCTTTTAAAAAAGTAATTTCCTTTACAATATCATACCCGACTATTGGATGCCTCTTCATTTCCTTCCAATCAGAATCACTTAATTTCCCCCGTTTGTTAAGCAGTGAGAGATCAATCTGTATTTTTCCTATGTCGTGCAGGTTAGCTAAATTCGTTAATATCTCTATGTCGTATTCATTTAATCCCATTTCTCTGGCAATTTCCTCGCTGTATTCTGCTACTCTCACAGAATGGCCGGCAGTATACACATCTTTTGCCTCTACCACTTTTACTATTTGCAGAATGCTGCTAAGGAGTGCTTTTCTTTCTTTTATTCTAAGTAGATATGTATATTGAGCTATAACCAAAGGAAGACATGTAAAGAGCAGTGTAAACGGACCATACAATCTGTAAAGAAAAGAGATTGCTGCTGCCATGGCACCCAAAAAAAATTGAGATGGTATCAGCCATGCAAAATTAAAAACCCAGATATTAATAAAATTTGCTCTCTCGCTTATTGAAATAGCACCAGTTGTAAGTATGGTATTTAAAATAAAAAAAATTATAACAGATAAAAAAATAATCCCTATGTTTTTAGGATAAAAGAAGTTAGCTATGTCTCTATTATACAGATTTTCAAATACAAGAGCTGCAGCACCCATGGAGATTAGATATTGGCCAGCATTAAAAATATGCTTATAGTAGGGGACTTTTTTAGTAAATTCCCTAATATTGAGCATCACTACAGCTGTTACTATTATCGCAGTAGAAGGTCCGTATAATATTAAACTAGCCAGCAAAAGTCCAAAATTTACCGAGACGCTGCCTGCTTTTGGCAGTGGCGCTGAAAGGTTATCAGCTGCAAAAACCAATAGGCCAAACAGCACCACTCCTAAAACTGAAACATTCTCATATTTAAGTAATATATAAATTAGAAAAGATAGCCCAATTGTAAGTACAATAAAAGCGTATGTTTTTACTTTAAGGACACTGCTATTAATTAAAAAACTCCTTCTAATATTCTTAAATATAAGGAATTATAGCAAATCAAGCCAATTAATTATACCTTTTACCATCTAACTGAGCCACAAATTCCTACCAGAGAACCCAGTATCATAAGTACTCTCATTAATTTCTTCACTTTATCCACCTCCCTCTTATAAATAATTTCATACCTGTTCCATCTTCAATTCAACATTACCATCTAACTGAGCCACAAATTCCTACCAGAGAACCCAGTATCATAAGTACTCTCATTAATTTCTTCACTTTATCCACCTCCCTCTTATAAATAGTTTCATATCTGTTTCACCTGTAATTCAACCCTACCATCTAACTGAGCCACAAATTCCTACCAGAGAACCCAGTATCATAAGTACTCTCATTAATTTCTTCACTTTATCCACCTCCCTTTAAAAAGTCATCGTTTGTAACTTACTGTGTACAGATCTACCCTTTTTCATACCATTCCTTGAAGATTTCGAAATATTCTTTAATATTTTCATCAAAAACTAAAAAAACAATGATTAAAATTAAAACAACTATTATACCTATTGCGACCTTTTCCAAATATGTAAATTTATTCTTATCCTTTGCCATATGCATTAAAACAACAGATTTGTTAAATTGAAGTTTTGGTTCTATCTTCTATAAATTCTTCCAGACTTTTTGCAGGAATTCTCCAGGAACTTCTTCCCTCTCTTATCTTAAATCCTTTAAGCCTTCCTGTTTTTAGTAAGTTCCATATATTGTCAACTGAAAGTTTTAAAATTTTTGCAACCTGTTCTGCAGTGTACAAAACTGGTTCTTTGCTGGTTGTTTGAACTTCATCTCCCCCAACAAAACTATCTAAAAAGTTTTCCAGATCTCCTTCTTTGACTCTTATAGCCTTCCCTACTCTTATAGCTGGAAGTTTCTTCAACATGACCATTCTTATTATTTCTACTTCACTTATTCCTACAAGATCCGAAACTTCTTTGATGGTATATAGCTTTTCAACATCTTCCATTTTTAATTAATAAACCTCTCTAACTTTAAAATATCTGATTGAAGGTCAATAATATTTAAAAACCTACTACCATTTCTGATAAATTTTCTTTTCTCTTCAGTCAAAAATGGTATCTTCCCATATACCGGCATACTTAGAATAGCTTCAATTTCTCTCAAATTTTTTATTTTCTCATTGCTAACTTTATTAAAGATAGCTCCATTTTTTTGATTAGGCGGTAAAAACTTTTTAAAATTGTCTACTCTCAAATTCGGACCAGTATCCGGCGATAAAACTAAAATAGAGCCTGTGGAAAGATTGAGCATTTCCAAACTAATATTATCGTACCTGAAAGGTATGTCAGCAATTATAAAGTTGTACTCATTCCTTGCTAAATATAATAAATTATTTAACATATCTACACCAAATTTATCGCTTTGATAAATTGACAGTGGAGGCTGCATAACATCTATATTAAGGTTATTTAAACTTACAACAGATTTAGTTAAAGCATCTTGACCATCAGAAATATTTTCAATAAATAAACTTAAATTATGGCTTAATTGTAGATTTAGATTTGCGGACAAATCAGAAGGACCTTCGCAAAAATTTAAATCTATAATCAAAATTTTAATATTAGCCAAATCTTTTAGCAGCCAGGCAAGATTAAAAGCTATGCTTGTTTTGCCAACTCCGCCCTGGACAGAATAAAATGATATTATTTGTTGTTTTATAAATTTATATTCATTCCTGTGCCCGGATATCTTTTCTAACTCCATCTCATCTATTATGCCTAAGATCTTCTCTAAATCTTTTATATCTTCTAATTTTTTAATGGATACATTTTTAAATCCTTCTAATTTTTCAAATTCTTTGTAATTACCAGTTATTATTAGCTCGCAGTTTGTATACTTGTTGATATATTCGGCTATATCTTTAAAATCTTTAATATCAGAGGAAAGTATTACATAAGATGGCATATATTCTTCAATATAATGTTTTGTGTATCTCTCACCATTTAAGCATACCAAATCATAATTTTTTAAGTCAATTTTCCCTATATTATCAGTTATTCCTCTATTATTTTCTATAATTATTATTATTTTCAATTTATTAAGTATAAAGTATCTTATAAATTATATGTTTGGTATATCTAAATAAAACTTAGTATATTATAGCTCTTTATTAATCAATACCTAATATAATAAATTGTTATAAGTAAATATAATATATTCCCTATAGTAATTTGTCAAATCAGCATACAATCCATTATATAGGGAAAAACAATTATCATTTAGCGGAAATTCAGAAAAAACAGCTTGCAGCATAACAAAATTTTATACTATGGGGATTTTTTGTGAGACTTAGATTGCTTTTAATCAGTTAAGAAGTTTTACCAATAAATCTTGCGGTGAATCATCTTCGATGGCTATATCCTTGAATTTTGATTTTTTGCCAGAAACTATTTTAATATTCTTTTTTGGAATATTTAGTTTAGTTGAAATAAATTTTATCAGTTCCTTGTTTGCCTTCCCTCTTTCAGGAGGAGATGAGACTCTTACTCTTACCCTGTCTCCATACAAACCATCTGCGCAGGTATTTACTGAATTTGGCTTAACATATAGCTTAATAATTTTAACCTTCATCAGACTTGAAAAATTCATCTATTATATCGGGATTTGCTATATCTATTTTTTTTCTGTCTATTTTTGAACCAGAATCTTCCATGTCTTCACCCTGGCTCTCTTCTTCATTAGAGTCTGTTTCTATGCTGACTTCTGTGTCGCTAGCACCTTCTTTGCCATAATCTTCCTGTAAATCTTCGTCACGATCACTTAGAACTTGCTCTATTTCTTCTTCACCGGTGCTTTCATCATTTTCCAATATATTTTTTAGCTCGTCTACTTCATAGCTGCTGTCCAATTTTGCCATAAATTCTCCAAAATCTCCGAGAATCTTGCCTAACTCATTTTTGAAGTATTCATATTTGTCCTGAATATACTTTACCTTTTTTTCCAGCTCCTGTTTCTTTGACGACAATTCCTTAATGGATTGTTCTTCCTCCATATTCCTCTTTCTTATTATTTCGTCAGCTTCATCCTGAGCTTTCTGCTTTATTTCTTCAGCTTCATCCTGAGCTTTCTGCTTTATTTCTTCAGCTATTTTGTGCGCTGACACAAGCGCATCTTGTATGACTTTCCCCATGTCTTGTTCTTTGCCAGATCCTTCAAACTTTAGCTTATCAAGGCTCTCTTGTAATTCTTTATTCTTTTTGTATATCTTCTCAAATTCCAATGACAGGATATCTAAAAACTTATCGACTTCTTCAGGCTTGTAGCCTTTGAATACTACGTGAAACTCTTTTTTTTGTATATAATCAGAATTTATATCCATATACTACCACCCCTTTATAATTTTAATTAATAACACAACCTATAAAAATTTATACAGTAGAAACCTGAGTACAAACAATATAAATTGAATTGTTAAAATAGCAACAATTGGAGAAAAGTCAATATAGCTTCTCCCAATTTTTGACATAGGTATTATCTTTCTGAATGCCGCTATTAACGGTTCTGTAATTTCAATAATAAACCTATAGATTCTACCCAATATGCCTCTGGGAGAAATTCTAAACCAGGATATTACTACCCTTACCAGTATTACCCAGATGTATAGCTGCAAAAAATATATAACTAGTTCAAAAAATATTCTTATAACTGCCTCCTCTATTTATTTAAAAAATTTTGTAGTTCGCATGCCCTTTTTACAGCACTATTTACTGCACTCTTTATAATTTCACCAAGTTTGTGCTCACCAAACTCCTTTAAAGCTTTTTCAGTCGTTCCGCCCGGTGATGCAACCATTTTAATTAGATTATCAATATCAGCCTCCGGCTTCTTCATCAGCTCTCCTGCTCCGATCATGGTATTTACAACTAATCTTTTAGCTATCTCACTGCTAAGACCTTCTTTTTCTCCTGCTTCTATCAAGTGTTTGCAAAAAAGAAAAAAGTAGGCCGGTCCGCTTCCGCTTAAAGCAGTAGCTATGTTCTGATACTTTTCATCTATTACTACATAATCACCCACGCTTCCAATCAAATCCAGTGTAAATTTCAGGTCACTTTCTGAGACATTTTTTCCTTTGCTAACAGCAGACATACCCTTCTTGAGTAGAGCCGGGCTGTTAGGCATCACTCTTATAACAGAAACTTTTTTATTTAACTTTTCCTCTATATAAAAGGTAGTCACCCCTGCAACAATGCTTATAACAACACTGCTTTTGCCACTAAATCCAGTTTTTATTTCATCTAAGAGTATATTTAAATTCTGAGGCTTTATTGCTAACAAAATGTACTCGGAGCTCTTTACAACATCTAAATTACTCTCAGCAGTAGACACGCCATAATTATTTCTAATATACTCTTTTCTGTCACGCCTGGTATCGTATACAGTTATTTGGCTTGCCCCCAGAAACGCTGAATCAAGTATTCCCCTGAGTATCCCTTCGCCCATATTACCGCAGCCAATTATTCCTAATTTATAATAAGCCAATTACATAAGCCTTTCTTGCAGCTTTTATTTAACTATCCTAAAACTGATTGTACAGTCCCTTTTCATGCAGTACCTCTTTTTCTTTTGAAGTCACGGTAACATTGTATGGCGTAATTAAAAATACTTTATTTGCTACCTTTTCAATGCTCCCTTCCAGCGCATAGGTAATCCCGCTGCAGAAATCGATAACCCTTTTAGACAAATCCGGGTTTGTGTTTTGCAAGTTAACAACTATCGGCACCTCTTTTTTAAAATCATCGCCTATGGACTGGACATCTTCAAATTCATGTGGTTCTGCTATAGATACCCGTGAACTTTTTTCATCTCTAACACCGCGAGCAAATCTTCTCTTCCTTTCAGGTTTAAAGCTAACCACGTTTTTCTCCTCAAAACTATTTTTTTGATATTTCTCTTCCATTCTGCCTTTATTTTTCATAAGTACATCTCTGTCACCTGCTTCGCCAGCATTAAAATCTTCTTTATCATAGTAGTCACCATCTTCATCTAATCCCAAAAAAGATAATGTTTTTTTTAAAAACTTGCTCATAGATTTCCCCTGTCTAAAAAATTAATAAATTAATCTATTGCGTATTTTTCATTATAATTTCTTATTATCTCTTAAAAAAGTTGGTATATCCAGATAATCATTTTCTTCTACAGATTTAAAGTCATCTTCTGATATTTTATTAGAATCAAATAATTTTTCTTCCTCCTGTATAACGTCCTCTTGTAAATCTTTACGCAAATCTTCTAACTCTTCCTTAACTTTTTTTTTCTTCTCCGTACTTTTGCTTTTAATGGCTTTGTCTGTTTTAATAACTTTGTCTGTTAACTTATCCTTAAACCCTGTAGCAATAATGGTTACCTTTATTTGATCATTCATATTCTCATCAATTACAGCTCCGAATATTATATTTGCATTTGGGCTTGCAGCACTTCTAACTATCTCTGCCGCTTCATTTACTTCAAACAGCTTTAAATCTGATCCTCCTGATATATTTAGCAAAATCCCTTTTGCTCCTTCTATTGAAGTTTCAATCAAAGGGCTGTTAATTGCAACTTGAGCAGCTTTAATAGCTCTATTTTCCCCTGTTGCAGTTCCATCCCCTAAAAGAGCATTTCCAGCATCTTTAATAATTGACTTAACATCTGCGAAATCCAGGTTTATCAAACCAGGAAGAGTAATCAAATCCGTAACTCCTCTTACTCCGGCTTTTAGAACCTGGTCAGCTAATTTAAAGGCACTCATAAGCGTAGTATTTTCATCAGCAATTTCCAGCAACTTATCATTAGGGATTACTATTAAAGTATCAACGTCGTCTCTTAACTTTTTTATTCCTTCTTCAGCCTGGTTCATCCTTTTACTACCTTCAAAAGTGAAAGGTTTTGTTACAACAGCTACAGTCAGGCATCCTTCTTCCCTGGCTATATTAGCCACAATAGGCGCTGCACCACTTCCGGTTCCTCCACCTTCCCCGCAGGTAACAAAGACCATATCAGCATCCTTAACTGCTTCCCTTATCGCATTAACGGATTTCTCAGCAGCTTCTCTACCCACTTCCGGGTTGGAACCTGCCCCGAGGCCAGAATCGCCAATTAATACTTTCCTATCTGCATTTGACATCATAAGAGCTTGAGCATCCGTGTTTAAAGCTATAAATTCACAGCCACTTATATTGTCATCCATCATTCTATTGACAGCATTACTGCCTCCTCCTCCAATACCTATTACTCTTATGACAGCATAGTAATTCTTGTCTAGCTCTATATTCACTTTTGCCCCCTAATCCTCGCTTCTTAAAACTTTTAAAATAAATTTTCTAAACTTGTCCATTAGACTTAAATCTTTTCGTTTTTTATTCCTAATATGCTCAGGACCTATAAATTTTTCCATTTGGTAAGCATATTTTAACAACCCTACTCCTGTAGAATAAATAGGATTGCCTATCACCTCAGATGGTCCTTCTGTCTCAGTAGGAACACCTGCCCTGACAGGCATGTCAAATATAGAATTTGCAAGAGATGATAGTCCATTTATCTGTGAAGCTCCTCCTGTGATGACAAGACCACAGGGAATAGAATGTAAAATTTTGTAACTTTCTATTTTTTCTTTCACCAAATTTAACATCTCTTTAACCCTTGAATTTACAATAGTATAAAGACGTATATTTAACATTGTTTTACTTCTGTCAATCTTAACCTCGCCCATATTGATTTTATTTAATGTTTCATAGAAATTATAATCCACATTTGCAAACTTTTTCTTGATCTCTTCAGCTTTTGAAAAAGGAATATTCAGCCCAATAGATATATCATTGGTTATAAGATTGCCGCCCACCGGTAAGCAGTATGTAAAAATCATTTTTTTATTTTTATAAACAGCGACATCTGTTGTCCCTCCTCCTATATCAAGCATTATTACTCCGCTTTCTTTTTCTTCCGCAGTTAAAACAGCTTCACTTGAAGCCAACGCCTCAAGCATAATATCCTCAATTTCAATATTTGCCGCCTTAACACTATTTACTACATTCTTTATAGATGGAGCCAGTCCATATATCACCAGTAATTCCACAGCTAATTTATTGGCATAAAGTCCTACCGGGTCCTCTATTTCTTTTTCTTCATCCACAACAAATTGTTTTATCAGAGTATGAATAACATCATATTGAGGAGGCATATTTACTTTGTTGGCAGTTGCGATAAGCTTATCCACATCAGATTTTCTTACCATTTTGTTCGGAGAATTTATATTTATTTCATTCCAATTACTGATAAAAGAAATATGCTTCCCTGTAATACCGATATATGCGCTATCTATAAACAAATTTGCTGATTTTTCTGCAGCTTCTACTGAATCAAGTATGGACCTGGAGGCTTCCTTTATATCAACTACTACGCCTTTCCTGATTCCTTTACAGCTTGAAATGCCAAAACCCTTTACTGATAATACATTGTCCTTCTTGACTTCTCCAATCAAGGTACCGACTTTCGTGGTACCAATATCAATAGATACAATATGTTTGTTAGCTGCAGCCAAGCTTTAAACCTCCATCCAAAAGTACATATTATTTTACAGTCGGGTTCTCAACAATTCTTAAATCTATTGTATCATACTCAAACTCTTCTATTAATAATTGATTCATTATTTGCTTTAGTATTTCACATTTTTGTACTATGTTATTGCTGCTCCCAAAAATTATTTCTTTTTCTTCGGTAGTTAAAAAAATTATATCTCCATACACATTTTTTGCTAATTTTGCTTCTTTGATGTCTTCTTTTATCTTGCTATCCAAAATTAGATATATTCTCCCACAACTTAAAGCATTTTTTTTGGCGATCTTTTCACCAGGCTCAGGATAGTAGTCCACAGCATTTCTAACTAATATTAGCCTGAAATATTTTTCTTGCTCATCCTTGCTTATTTCCTCTAAAATTACCCCTTCATCATCAGCAAGATATAATTTATTTCCATAAGCTATCCTTATGTATGGATTTCGCTCTTTCACTGTTATTTTAATTTCATCTGGAAATATCTTGCTCAATTTAACTTCGTTAATCCAGAACAGATTCTCTATTAAATTATCCTCTGCTTTCTTTACATTTACTTCAAATATGTTTGTTCCAACTGTGTCTGTCAGCTGTTCTTTAATTGCGCTATCCTGATAATGGCTATTGCCTTCGACTTCAATACTTTTAATCTTAAAATAATTACTATTATATAGATAATTCAATCCCCATAGCATTCCTACAAAAAATATGCCAATTAAAAAAAGCCTGAAAAACCTCCAGAACCTCCTTATTGCTACTTTTCTTCTCCTGATTAGAAGCTTATTCTTTTCCCTGTATTTTTTCACCATTTTAAGGCAATGATACCTTTAAGTCTGCAAAATTTAATATTATCTCAACCAGCAAATCAAAGCTAATGCCTGCAGCTTCAGCAGCTTTTGGAACCAAACTTGTGTTAGTCATGCCGGGCATTGTATTTACTTCTAATATATAAGCAGTATTATCATTTCCCAATATTAAATCAACTCGCGATATGCCGCTGCATTGCAGGCTCTTATGACTTTTTAATGCAAGGTCGGTTACATATTTACAGATGTTTCTTTCAAGATGTGCCGGCACTATATATTCAGTCAGTCCTTTGGTATATTTAGATTTGTAATCATAAAAGCCGCTTTTTGGTTTTATTTCTATTATCGGAAGCGCCACAGGGTCTCTGCTAATTATACTTACTGCCAGCAGCTTTCCTTCAATGAATTTCTCTATGAGTATTTTACTGTCATAATTTAATGCCATTCTTATTCCATCTGCTAATTGTGCGCCATTTTCTATTATACTTATGCCAATCGTAGATCCTTCTTTATTTGGCTTTACAATTACCGGAAATGAAAACTTGCTTTTAACTTTTGATATTGTTCCACTTAAGTCAGCTCCATCGCTGGAATTGACTTCTATGTAGGCCGGGGTAGGAATATGATTATGGATAAAAACTTTCTTTGAAAATATCTTGTCCATAGCCAGTGCACTTGCTAATACTCCTGAGCCTGTATATGGAATTTTTAGCAATTCCAGCAGTCCCTGTACCGTGCCATCCTCCCCATACTTGCCATGAAGCGCAAGAAATGCTAAATCAATTGCTTCAAGTTTTTTGCAAAAATCGTCTTTTAAATCTATAAAAAAAGCCCTGTACCCTGAATTTAGCAAAGACTTGTAAATTTCCATTCCTGTTTTTAAAGAAATTTCTCTTTCAGATGAAATGCCGCCTGCTATAACCCCAACTTTCAAAAATTTTTTCTTCTCTCTAATTTTTAATTTTGAAAAATAATTTAATGTTTCTCTCATGTTAGAACCCGATAATCCTTACTTCGTACTCTAAGTTTATGTTAAATCTTTCCTTAACCTTGCTTTTTATTATTTTAGCTAAAACTATTATATCTTCAGCACAGGCTTTTTTAAAATTTTCAATGAAATTTGAATGTCTCTCAGACACTCTTGCTCCGCCATAGGCAAAACCTTTGAGGCCGCATTCCTCTATCATTTCCCCTGCGCTTTTGAGTGAACCTTCTGGATTTTTAAAAAAACAACCCGCATTTTTTGTATTTGTTGGCTGAATCATTCTTTTATTCTTAATTCTACTTCTAATTTTTTCCAATATTACTTTTTTGTCTGACCTTTCAGCTGATAAGACAACGTCCGTTAAAACTAAAAGATTTGGTATGTTAAAAAATCTGTAGCCAAACTCATTGCCTGTAATATTTATATCTTCTTCTACAGGGCTGTTATTTTTAATTAAAATACATTTAACTTTTTTTATATATTGGCAAATCCCTTGTTCCCTGCTGCCGCTATTTCCAAGTACGCTGCCGCCAAAACTACCGGGAATTCCAGCAAGAAACGAGAAATCAAATCCTAATTTTCCTGTCTTTGATACAAATTTTGAGAGACTACACGCTGCCCCTACATGCAGCTCATTACTGTCTCCAAGCCGTAAATAATTAAACTCTTCTCCTAACCTTACCAGCACCAGATTTAGATTACCATCATTAAATAATATATTTGTTCCACCACCGATTATCACAATTTTAATTTTATTTACCAGGCATATATTTATTATCTTTTTTAATTTTTCTCTGCTGCCAGCAACTGTATAGCAAAGACATCTGCCGCCTGCTGCAATCGAAGTTAATTTTGCAGTATTGTAGTTGTATTTTATATTCTTTATGCCAGCAGCACTTATTTCTTTTTGAAACTTGCTTATGTTATATTTCTCTGCTTTGTTCATTTTTTATAAATATATTTTTTAATCTAATTATATTTAAAACTGCATTCTACGTTTTTAATAATTCTTCTGTAATCCTTGTAACATCACCGGCCCCCATTACTAAAACCATATCATTTTTTCTCATATTCTGCTGCAAGTACTCACTCACATCCTGCAGCTTAGGTATGTAAACTATTTTTTTTCTGTACCCCTCTGCAATCAGGCTGTCTAAGAGTAATTTACCCGTCACTCCGGGAATTGGCTGTTCCCCTGATCCGTACACATCCGTAATTATTAAAATATCGCTTAAATCAAAACATCCGCCAAATTTGTTATGCAAATTTTTTAATCTTGTATATCTGTGAGGCTGAAAAACAGAGACCACCCTTTCCTTTTTTTCAGTAAATGCTGCCTGCAGAGTCACCTTAACTTCTGAGGGATGGTGAGCGTAATCGTCAAATATCATTGCCCCGTTTCTTTCGCCTCTTTTTTCAAATCTTCTTTTTACCCCGGTGAAAAGCCCCAAAACCCTGGCAGCTTCACTTACATCCAATCCTATGCCATAGCACACAGCAAGAGCTGCGAGACTATTTTTAACATTGTGGGTACCCGGTACATTTAATTTTACTTTTATTTTCTTAAATTTTTTATTTTCTTTTACAATCAGCGTGTAAGATGATGTAAAGTTGGAAAATTTTACATTTTCAGCACAAACATCATTTTTAGGGTCAAGTCCATATCTGAGAATTCTCACATTGGAAAGTTTTACAAAATCAGGCGGTAATTTCACTTCATCACCATTTAAAACTACTAAACCGCCTGGTTTTGTATTTTTAATAAATTCAATAAAACTCTGCTTTAGATTTTCATAACTTTTATAATAATCAAGGTGATCTTCCTCTATATTATTTACAACACTTACAAAAGGTTTGTACTGCAAAAAAGAACCGTCGCTTTCACAGGCTTCGGCAATAACATAGTCTCCCTTTCCAAATCTTGCATTTGACCCAAGCTCGTTTAATTCTCCGCCAATTATTATTGTAGGATCCAAATTCAAGCCCCTCATTATCAGTGAGATCATTGACGTGGTTGTGGTTTTGCCATGAGTTCCTGCTACAGCTATCCCGATCTTGCTGCTTAAGAGCCAGGCCAATATATCAGAACGGCTATAAATAGCTATGTTTTTTTCTTTAGAAGCTACGATCTCTACATTATCCTGCGGTATTGCAGTAGAATAAACAACTGCATCAGCATCTTTTACGTTTTCCCTGCTGTGCCCTATATAAACTTTAATATTTTCATTTTTTAAAACATTGGTGTATCGGGACTCCTTAATGTCTGACCCGGATACTTCAAAGCCAAGCCCTTTTAATACTACAGCAATTGCGCTCATCCCTGCCCCGCCAATTCCAACCAGAAAATATTTTTTATGTTTTTTTAAATCATTGCACCAATTTTTCAATTTTCATCTCCTGCCAGTATGCGACTTATAATTTTTGCGCTATCAGTTTTTTTAACCCTAATTTCCATTTCTTTCATTTCTTTATGCTTTTTTCTATTATCTTTTATTAATTCCGTTATCTTATCTGTTAAAATATTTGCATTTAGATCTTCATCCAAAATTAGAAAAGCTTTACCAGAATCAGCTAAAAAATTAGCATTGTAATACTGATGATTGTTAACTGCCCCCGGATAAGGAATAAGTATCGCAGGAATGTTGCTAACAATCAACTCTGCAACTGTATTTGCTCCAGCCCTTGATATAACAATATCAGCAATTCTATATATTTCATCCATTTCGTCAATATATGGGAAAACTCTAAAAATTAACCCGTCCTTTTTCACATCCCCAGTAGTATAACTCATTTTGCTTTTTAATTTATTATAAAAGCGGCTACCGCATATAAGCAAAACCTGAATTTCTTTATTTTCCCTAAAATAATTACACAAATCAATAACTGCATTATTAATTTTTTCTGCCCCCAGGCTTCCGCCAAAGGCTACAATACTAAACCTTTCCTCACTCAATCCAAATTTTTTGTAATCAGGTTTTTTGGCTTTTAGATTTCTAATTACTTCCCTGACAGGATCTCCGGTAAAAATTATTTTACCTTTTTTCAAATTAAAGAATTTTTCAGTTTCCTCAAAACTTGTAAAGATATACTTGGCAAACCTGGAGAAAAATTTATTTAATCTTCCGGGTATATAATTCTGCTCATGTATGGCATAGTCCCTCCTGAGCAGGATAGCTGCCGCCAGCACAGGTCCGCAAACATATCCGCCCATTCCAAGAATTATATCAGGTTTAAATCTTACAATTATCCCGGTCGACTTAATAAATCCCTGGACAAGTAGAAATAAAAATTTTAAAAGATGCAAAATTTTTTTAAAAAACCCATACTTAAGATTAAGCCCGCATGCCTTAACTGCCTTAAAATCTATCCCCATTCCAGTAATATACCTGCCTTCCATCCCCCTGCTCGTTCCAACAAATAACAGCCTGGAATCAGGATAATAATTTTTAATATATTCCATAATAGCTGTGGCAGGATAAACATGGCCTGCTGTTCCACCGCCGCATATCAAAATTTTTCTTTCCATAATTTACACTAACAACCTATCTCTTATTATTACCATCAACTTCTTCCATGGCTGCAGACTCGTATCTTGAAATGTTTAAAATTATTCCAACACTTATCATGCTGACAAGCAATGATGAACCCCCAAAACTTATGAAAGGCAGGGTAAGTCCTGTGACCGGAACCAGGCCAACAACCACAGAGATATTCATCATAGCCTGTATCGTAATCAAACTTGTAAGCCCTGCAGCTAAAACTCTTCCAAAAAAATCTTTTGCCTTAAGGCATACTCTTATACCAAAAAAAGTAAAAAGCAAAAACAAAACTACTGTTAATACAGTACCGACTAGTCCAAATTCTTCTCCAAGAATAGCAAAAATAAAATCGGTATGCGCTTCAGGGAGATAAAAATATTTTTGTATGCTATTTCCCAAACCCACTCCTGTTATATTACCAGAACCCAGCGCTATCAAAGATTGAGTTACCTGAAAATTAGCCTGGCTATACTCTCCTGATTTATCAATAAAAGCAAAAAGCCTTTCCCTTCTATACTCCGCCATAAATAAATATCCTGCTGCTGTAACAAACCACATAAATCCAAGGCCAGCTATGTGCTTAAACTTTACGCCTCCTGCAAATAAAATTATGAATACTATAGCCCAGATTATAATTACCGAACCAAAATCTGGCTCCATAAATATTAAAACAGTAATCACAAACAAGACAAGAAAAGCTGGAATTATAACATTTTTTATTTTATAGATATTTCTGTATCTTTTATTTAATACATCACATAGATACACAACCACAGCTACCTTTACAAATTCAGATGGCTGGACGCTAAAAAATAGTAGGTTCAGCCACCTTTTAGAACCACTTATCTCAATGCCAAAGCCGGGAATCAATACCAGAGCTAAAAGCCCGATTGCAGCCACAATAATAAAATTAGAAAGTTTGGAGTAACTATGATAATTAAGTTTCGAAAATATAATCAAAGCAACAAAAGCGATTACGCTCCATATTATCTGCCTTTTAATAAACCAGTACGGGTCATTAAAATAACTTTCCCCGCAAGCAGTAGAAGAACTTGAAACCATCATAATCCCGATGGCAAACAGTATAGAAGTTATGATAAATATAGAATAATATTCGATATTCACTTTTGATGCATTATACTTGCCTGCAATTATTCTATTCATATTATTAAAATTTATTCCTCATAACTAAGTGCCTGAATCTTTCTCCCCTTTCCTTATAGTTCTTAAACATATCCATACTTGCACATGAAGGGGAGAGAAGCAGTACATGCCCTGGCCTGGTAACTTTAAATCCCACTTCCACTGCTTCATCCAGAGTTTTGCATCTGTAAATTCTATAGCCACGATCAACATTTTTTAGCATATTGTGAATTTTAGTTGATGCTTCCCCTACAAGCAGCAAACTATTGACCTTCTGGTTTAAAACCGGGATTAAGCTGCTAAAATCCATTTCCTTATCCAGCCCTCCCATAATAAGGGTCACTTCCCTGTTAAAATTACTAAGAGCTTTTATAGTTGCATCTGGATTTGTAGACTTTGAGTCGTTGTAGCACCTTATCTGATTTATTGTTCCTAAATATTCCAATCTATGTTCCAAAGGTTTAAAATTCTTTAAAGTTGCCCTGATGCACTCATCATCTATATTGTATAATTTCGCAGCAGCTATGCATGCCATAATATTAGAAATATTATACTTGCCTTCAAGAAGAGTATCTTTTATGTCTATCTTTCCGCTTTTTTTGCCAGCCCTGTAAAAAATATCACTGCCCTTGCTATAAATATCTGCATCTTCACTGAAATTTAAACTGTATTTAATTAAATTTGATTTTATTTTTTTATAATAATTGTTGTCTGCTAATTTTTTATTTATATTTTCATCATCTGCATTAATAACTGTGTAATCCTCTGGACTTTGTTTCAGGGCCAATCTGAATTTTAAATCTATGTAGCTTTCCATATCCTTATGCCTGTCAATATGGTCGCTTGTTATATTTAAAATTACTGCAATAAAAGGCTTAAAATCATAGACCCTTTCAAGCTGGAAACTGCTGACTTCTATTACACGTATTTCAGATCTATTACCATTGCCACTGGTTACTGCCTTACTTCTACCATTAAAACGTATAGTATCAATAAGCGGATTTCCTATGTTCCCACAAACCTTGGCGCCTATTCCATAATTTTTTAAAATTTCTCCAATCAAAGTTACAACAGTCGTTTTCCCATTGGTCCCTGTAACTGCTATTGTATTTCTCTTCTCTGCGTCAGTCATTAATTTCCATGATAGTTCCAGCTCACTCCAGATTGGAATTTCAGCTTTTTCTGCATACTTAATTAGTGATATTTCATTTGGGACCCCTGGGCTTATTATTATCAGATCTATATCATTTAGCAATTTTTTATTTTGATTTATATCGCTGCCCAAAAATATTTTTATATTTTTTCTTTCTGCTTTTTTATACTTTTCAAAATTATCTTTAAGCTGCAAAGACGGGTTGCTATCTGCACCAGCCAGACTTCGTGACAGGCCATGCATCTTCTCTATTACTGAAATTCCGGTCCTGCCAAGTCCGACAACTAATATGTTTTTATCCTTAAAAAAATCAATGCTTTTATCCATATTTTCTAATCTATAAATTTTATATAATACATAAAAAAGCCCAATCCTGAGAACAAGGCGCAAATCAACCAAAATCTTATAATAATCTTTATTTCATGCCACCCGCAAAGTTCAAAATGGTGGTGGATCGGAGCCATTTTAAACACCCTTCTTTTAAAAATCTTAAACCATATTACCTGTATGATAACTGACAGCGCCTCCACAACAAATATCCCTCCTATAACTACAAGCAATATCTCCTGCTTCAAAATTATAGAAACGGCTGCAATTAAGCCTCCAAGGCTAAATGAGCCAGTGTCTCCCATAAAAATTTCTGCTGGAGCTGTGTTCCACCATAAAAATCCTATACATGCAGCTACTGTCCCTCCGCATATTACAGCAACATCTATGCCATAATTAATATCAAAAATAAGCCATTCTAAAAAAGAAATAAAGCAAAACACACCAAGAACAACGGAGGCGGAACCTGCTGCCAGACCATCAAGGCCATCTGTCAAATTTACAGCATTTGCTGTGCCAATTATTATTAAGGTGACGAGGACATAATACCAATTGCCAAGCTCCAGATTTATACTGGTCAAAGGTATACTTAAGCAGGTGCTGATGTTTAAAACATATTTTGAAACTATTATAAAATATAAACAGACGACTACCAAAAGTGATATCTTCATCCATCCCCTGAGGCCAAGCGATCTCTGCTTCTTCAAAGCTATATAATCATCTATAAATCCAACAAGACCGCATATCAGAAACACTGACATAACAAAAATGCCCTCTTTGCTGAAAACATTATGCCTGTAGTATTTTATAAGCGTGACTACTGCAAAAGAGACTGTGGAAGACAGTATAAACACCAGTCCGCCCATGGTAGGTGTCCCGGCTTTAACAGAATGGCTTTTGGGACCATCCATCCTTATTTTTTGGCCAATATTCCTCTTCCTCTGAATTTTTATAAAAAGAGGTGTCAGCGCCAATGATATTAATACCCCAATTATAATTGAAAGAAATATCCAGTTCATAATTTAATTTGAAAATTATTTTTATAATTATATTAAGTCAACAATATTTTCCATTTTATTGGCTCTTGACCCTTTCAACAAAACTGAATCGCCGGGTCTTAATATATCCACTAATTTTTCACTTAAGCTCTCTTTATTTTTAAAATAAAAACATAAATTCTTATTCTTATTAAAATTTTTGCTATTTATGTATCTTCTGCACGTATGCTCAGATAATTTTCCTAAAGATATCAGCACATCTATTTTTTTTTCTATTAAATATTCTCCAATCTCCTGATGGAGTTCAGAAGACTTTTTACCTAATTCTAACATATCTCCCAAAATAGCCACGCTTCTGCTGTTATTTTTAGAAGAAACCAAACATAGGGTATCTATAGCTTTTCTAACAGATAATGGATTTGCATTA
>Ga0210003_1001254_pt1 | contig 22559 bp, 20 predicted proteins | sample LantaG_FD_182804 | JGI IMG/M metagenome (GOLD analysis project Ga0210003, IMG submission 182804) | Deep subsurface microbial communities from Baltic Sea to uncover new lineages of life (NeLLi) - Landsort_02402 metaG (SPAdes) (version 2) | ecosystem: Environmental > Aquatic > Marine > Oceanic >... | reverse complement strand
CAGATATGCAAAATGGCAGGATACAACCTTATTGAGAATAGCTCAGGTAAGAATAAAAGCAGAACAGTTATATCAAAGCGGGGACGGAAGAATCTGAGGAGTATCTTGTATCAGATGGCCATGACCATGGTTGCAGTAAACGATGAAATGAAAAAACTGTACAAATACTTAAAAACACGCCCTAATAATTCTCTTAAGAAGAAACAAGCACTAGTTGTTATCTCAAAAAAGATAGTAACCGTAATATATAACCTAATAAAAAAGCAAACAGAATACCAGGCAGAATTAGTACTTGGTGAGTTTAGAAAGAACCAGATAAAGCAAGCTGCCTAAAAAATTCAGAAATCATAAAGACCGATAAAGCGGAGATAAGGAGGATTCCTCCATTAGGGCATGACCCAGTAATAAAGCTTAAAAGCTATCTCCGCTTTTATCCATAAAACAGAACGAAGGAATGTAAGGGCATAGACCCAGTGAGTTATGATAGGGTAAGTTTTAGGATAATATCGGCCAATTATATAGTTAAATTTATATTATTCGTATTTCTAAGAAAAACGGAGATATTTAAAGATTAAATTTCAAAGAAAGAGATAGGAGTAATTTATTATGGAAAGAAAAATTGACCAAAATAAAATTAAAAGTATGTTAATGGCAGGTTCTGTCAATCAAGAACACAGGGAGATTATGCGTAATATGCGTAATGGCTTAATGAAATCTATGGGTTATACTGATAAGGCGCTTAGTCGACCTTTTGTTGCTATAATCCATGCTTGGAGCGAGATAAGCCCAGGAGAATTTCATATGAAAATGGTAGCAGAATATGCTAAATCTGGAGTCAGAGAAGCAGGCGGGACCCCAGCAGAATTAATTATTCCTGGTGAGTGTGGAGGTATAGACGGCGCAGCTGGAGATGCACATAAATTCAATGTTCCCTACAGAGATATTGTTGCTTCTTTAGTGGAGATTATGTTACATATGGGTCTATTTGATGCGGTTGTTTTTTTAGCAGGTTGCGATCATGTAATTCCAGCTTTTCTAATGGGTGCTTGTTTGGCCAATTTACCTTCAATTATGGTTACAGGTGGTTATATGGAACCTGGGAAAAATTATAAAGGACATGCTTTGCATGCCACAAGTGCGATGAAAATGTTTGGTAAATACAAGAAAGGAGAAATTTCAGAAGAAGATTTTAAAAGTATAATTGATAATTCATGCCCCGGACCGGGTGCTTGCACTGAAATGGCTACTGCCCATACAATGGCAACCATTTCAGAATCCTTAGGAATGAGTCTTCCAGGTAATACAGCAGTTGCGGCAGTAAGTACCGATTTACTGCAAATGGCTAAAAAAGCAGGTCAACAGGTTATAGAATTGTACCAAAAAAATATTACTCCTAAAGATATAATTACTAGAAATTCCTGTGAAAATGCTATGAGAACTGTGCTAGCGGTTGGTGGATCACCTAATGCTTTAATTCATCTCCCAGCTATTACTAGACAAGTCGGAATTGAATTATCGTGGACTCAGTGGGAAGAACTTAGTAAAAAAACTCCATTTATTTGCAGTATACTTCCTAATAATCCTAATTTTACTATGAAGGACCTTGACCGTGCCGGAAGAATTAAAGGTGTTATGAAGGAATTAGAACCTTTATTGCATACAAATGTTTTAACTGTTAGTGGTGGGACTTTAAAAGAGAATCTTAGAGGTGTCAAAGTTCATGACCGGGAGGTAATTCGTACTATAAAAGAACCTTTTTCGAAAAATGGCGGTTTGATAATATTAAAAGGAAATCTTGCTCCTGAGGGTGCGATTCTAAAAAAGAGCGCGTACCCCATTCACATGTATAAATATAAAGGTTTGGCTAAAGTATTTGACCAAGACAAATTTGCTATACAAGCTATAGTTGAAGGGAAGATTAAACCTGGTGATATTATTGTGATTCGGTATGAGGGGCCTAGGGGCGGTCCTGGAGGGGTAAAACTCACTTTAGTGATGCATACTTTGATTAGTTATGGTTTAGCTGAAAAAGTCGCATTACTTACTGATGGTGCATTTTCTGGTACGAATCTTGGAGCAGGAATAGGTTATGTTTCTCCTGAAGCTGAAGTGGGAGGTCCGATATCAATTGTTGAAAGTAACGATTATATCGAGATAGATGTTGAAAATAGGGAGATTAATTTACTTATCGATAATGATACTTTTAAGACACGACTTTCAAATTGGGCACCTCGTAAATCAAAAGAATTAAAGGGTACATTGGGTCTTTTTAAAAGAAACGCTGCTTCTTTTTCTAAGGGCGCCTATATACTTTAGAAATTCTTTTCTTTGAAATAGGTTTTTGGTATTAAATACATAAAATAACCTCAAGGTGTAACCAACAAAATATAATAAAACGAATTTTGAAACTAAATCTCTATTTAAGAGTATAAATAGGAACTTCTTTCTATCTAATACACCTATCCTACAGAGAATAGAAGGTTGGATTAGAGGAAGATTATAAATATGTTTATAGAAATAATAGAAGAATGTCCATACGAAATATTTCAATTTAATAAAATTAAGGCTTCCAGATTGGACAGCTATTAGTGTAAGCCAATACCATAAAACTTACTGGCATATTGCAGGTTATTCCTTAAATAATACATTAACAAATGCCTATTGGGTTAATTTTAGTCTTATAATTCTAACGAAGTGTTACTGTGAATTTTGTAGTGCTTCGTGATCAAAGATAAAATGTGTGGAAAAATTCATATTACTTTATAAATTACAATGTATTTAAAGGTATATATAGTGTTTCTATATTATGGTAGATGGAATAACTATCTACCATAATTTTTAATCAAATTATAAGAGTTCTTTAATAATAAGTATTCTCTAACACAATACTAAAAAAGGAAATCTCTTAGACTTTACATATGTGGGAAATTAGAAAAATTTACAAAATAAAGATCAGATTTGGTATATTAAAATTCTTTAGTAAAATAATACAATAATTATTTCCAAAAAAGTTATAATTTACTATAAATTTCTAAAAATACACCATACATATTATTTTTTAATATCATTAAAAAATAATATATCTCTAGTAAATTAAAAATAATATCAGAATTTTTATTTAGTAGCAATCATATAATTAGTATAATTTATATTTAAAAAGGTACTGCATATTTCGGTAACATCCGGACAGCGTTTCGGAATTATCCGGACAGCATAACGGCATATCCGGACACCTTGTCGAATCATTAAATAAAAGGTACTCTTTAATTATAATGATTAAAGGGGGCCAAATAATGAGGAGGCTAGATATGCTAAAAACGAGAGAAATACTAAGATTAAGACACGAATTAGGATTATCACTGAGAGAAATAGGTCAAGTCTGCAGTTGTGGGAAAACAACGGTAGCAGAGATTCTCATGCGAGCTAAAAATGCCGAAATAGTGTGGCCGATTGACCTTAGCGATAAGCAATTGATGTCCAGGCTTTATCCACCTACGGAAACCAAGACATCAGTTCACAAACCCGATATGGAATACATCTTTCAGGAAATGAAGAAAAAGAAGGTAACCTTGATGCTTTTATGGGAAGAGTATAAAGAGAAACATCCCGGTGGAATCATGTATACCCAGTTCTGTGACCGCTATCGAAAATTTAAAAAAGACAATAAAATTTTCTTGCATAAAGAGCACAAAGCAGGTGAGGAGATTGAAGTTGATTGGGCCGGAGACCATATCTCATACGTAAAACCAGATACGGGTGAAGTCATGGCAGTATCCCTGTTTGTCGCTGTCCTGCCAGCGAGCGCATATCCTTTTGTATATGCTTATGATAATATGAAAATGCCCAACTGGATAGATGCTCATGTGCGAGCTTATACCTGGTTTGGAGGAGTCCCCAAGATTACCATCCCTGACAACACCAAGACTGCTGTTATCAAATCTGACCTGGTAGACCCGGTCTTAAACAAGAGCTATCAGGAGATGGCCAGGCATTATAGGACGACCATCATACCTGCCCGGGCAGGAAAACCTAAAGATAAGGCCGCTGATGAAAACATGGTAGGGAATGTTTCCCGGAGAATAATTGCCGCCCTGAGAAACCGGCAATTTTTTAGCCTCTATGAAATCAACCAGGCAATATCTGAAGAACTTGAGAAATTTATTCATAGGCCTTTTCAAAAGATGGAAGGCAATAGAAAGGCTGCCTTTGAAAAGATTGACAAACCCTGTTTGCAAGCCTTACCTTTAACCAAATATGAATATGCCCAATGGAAGGAGACAAAAGTTGCCTTTAATTACCATGTGGATTATGACAATTTTTTTTACAGTGTTCATTATTCCTATGTCAACCGCCCCTGTCAAATACGAGCAACCTCTAAAACCATAGAGGTGTATGTAGGTCATGAACGGGTAGCCGCCTATCTCAGAAACTACAACAGGTCTAAAAGATACACCACCTTAGAAGAACACATGCCTGATGAACACAAGGCTGTTTACGGGTGGAGTTCCGACCGTTTCCTCTTATGGGCAGATAAAACCGGTCCGAACACCCGGGAATTCATAAAAAAGATCCTCGAGACTCGGGAATACCCTGTCCAGAGCTATAGGGCCTGCATGGGTATCATGCGCCTTGGTAAAAGTTATCCGCTTGAAATAATGGAAACTAGCAGTCGAGAAGCTCTGGATAAAAATATCTGCTCCTATAAGTATTTTAACCTCATTTTAAAACAGGTTGTTTCCAAATTAGTAAAGAGAGAGGATGATGAAATCATACACCATGAAAATGTTAGAGGAAGCAGGGCTTATGCGGGAGGTGGTATCCATGCTTAACAATCCTACTGTAGAAAAACTTAAGGATATGAAACTTAGGGTCATGGCTCAGGTGCTGATTGATTCAGACCACGCTTTAAGAGAGCTCTCCTTTGAGGAAAGATTAGCTATTATGGTTGAAAAAGAGTGGTTGTACCGAAAAAATACCAGAATTAAGCGATTCCTCTATAATGCTTCTCTGGCAATAAATGCCTGTATCGAGGACATTGACTATACTCAAGAGCGAAAGATAGATAAAAAAACCATCCGGACACTCTCCAGCTGTATCTTCATCGAACAGAAACTTAATATCATTATTTCGGGTAAAACAGGATGCGGTAAATCCTTTTTGGCCTGTGCATTTGGGAATAATGCCTGTCGCCATGGTTATACTGTCAAATACTACAGAATACCTGAACTCCTGCTTGAAATTCAGGCCGCAAAAAACGAAAATTGCTATACTCAATTTATGAATAAGTTGAAAAAAGTAAGTCTTCTGATATTGGATGACCTAGGCCTTAAGTCATACACCCTGGAGGAAAGCAGGGATATTCTTGAGATTGCAGAAAGCAGGTATAACAGATCATCCACAATACTTTCCGGACAGATTCCCCATACGCATTGGCATGACTTATTCCCTGATCCTGCCCTGGCAGATGCCATAATGGACCGGATAATACACAATGCCTATATTCTGCCTCTGGACTCAAAAAAATCTATGCGGGATGGCAAAAAAGACCATTCAGGCAATCTAATGAGCGATAGGTTAAAAAGGTGTTGCCGAACAGTCGCTATGGGTATACAATAATGGTACAAACTTAAATGTATTGAAAAAAAGGAGTAAAACCTTTAGATCAAATTCTTTCAGGTTATCAATTTAATATGAACCAAATGATAATTATTGATTAAGAATAATGTTTTGTAAAAATTGAATCGATAAGATGTCCGTATGTTCCGGTTTAATGTCCGGATGCCTTCGGAATTGCCGTCCGGATACTCCGGAATACGCAAAAAGTAGTCGGTTGGTCTTTAGGAAGCAGAATCAGCAAAGAACTGACCATATCAGCATTAGAACAAGCAGCAGGCAGAGAAAATCCGGGTGATGGCTTGATCTTTCATTCCTATAGAGGGTCTCAATATGCCGCTTATGCCTATCAAGAGATATTACGTAAATATTGTATCCGGCAGAGTATGAGCCGTAAGGGAGATTGCTATGATAATGCCTGTATGGAGTCCTTTTTTTCTACTTTAAAAAAGGATATTATTTATGGTAGAAGATTAAAAACACAAGAAGAGGCTAAACTGGTTATCATTGAATATATTGAAACTTTCTATAATTGCCGCAGGCTTCACTCCACACTGGGGAATATGTCACCGATGGAATATGAACGTCAATATAGTTACCAGGAGGAGGTAGCCTAACAATGATGGTTAAAATAATGAGCGATTCTAAGAGAATTAAAGGAAAAGTACACTTTTATGTGTCTAGATTAGCGGGAGCAGTCCAAGTTTATTCTTCTAAGATAAGAATATCCTTTATATAAACTAAGACATCTAATTTATTTTCTTATCTTCTTCTTTGAGTTTATTTTTACTATTATAGATAAGCATACTTAAGTATTCAGAGGTATGCTCTGCTGCACTTTCTTGATCTGGTATTTGCAAAATTTCAGCAGAAAGAAAACCATTATATCTTATTGCTTTTAAAGTTTGAATTATTTCACTAAAATTTAAATGACCCCATCCCGGTGCAAGTCGATTATTATCACAGATATGAATATGATTTACATATTTTCTTGCTTCAATTATACTCCCATAAATAGAGGAATCTTCTATATTCATATGAAAAAGATCAAGCATTAATCTAAAGTTTTTTCGGTTGATCTTTTGTACAAATTTAATCCCTTCTTGAGTAGTATTGATAAAATTAGTTATCATACTATTTATTGGTTCTAAAATTATACAAACATTATATTTTTCTGCATAATTAATACACTCCTCAAATCCAAAAAGTGCATAATCTAATAGTTTCTTTCTTTCCACTTCTTTAACAAAATGCCCTCTAAGACGACCTATATTGACTTGAGCCTTAAAGCGAGCCGCAAATTCAATAATTTCTTTTGTCCTTTTTATAGCTAATTCTCTAACTGTTTTATCAACATCCATTAAAGAAAGTCCATCTTCCCCAAAAACTTCACCTGTACATACTACAGGTACTTCCAAATTATATTTATGAATTAATTGCTCTATTTTATCTGTATTAAATTTTCTAGGGTTTTTTACCATCAATTCTACTCCTTGATATCCCCATTCAACAATTTTTCCTAAAATATATTCAAATTCTCCTTTATAAGCTAATACACTGGAAGATTCTATTTCGGGAGTCGCCACCATATAACTTAATTTCATTTTTGTTCCTCCGCACTATTCACTTATTTTGTTTCTAAAATTTTTTTAATATTATATATTGCCATTCTTGGACTGGATAAAACGTTAATTTTTATTGCTTTTTTATTAATTTTTGGTAATAATCTCTCTAAGGAAGCCTGAGCTAAAACAATAACATCTACTTCCTTAGAAATTTCACTAATTTTTTTAAGAATTATCTTATCATGTTCATCGTTTTCCCCAGCGAGTAATGCTTTTAATGCTTCCTCGCATAAATAGGTTTTAATGAAAATATCCTTATTCTTTTCCTTTGCCACATTTTTAATAAAGGTTGTTGTCGGTTGTAACGTTGTCCTACTTGTAGCCAACACCCCAATTACTTTTCCTAAATTCACTGCCTTATTAACCATAACTTCATCAATTTTTAAGAGTGGTATATTTATCATTTTACAAGCTATATCAGCACAAGAAGATATAGAAGAACAGGTTAACATAATTAAATCTGCACCTGTTTCTTCAGCAGAAATTGCTAGATTGTATACCTTTCTATTAACTTGTGAATCTATATATCCCTTTTTAAAAAGTATTTCTAAAATTCCTTCATCCAACAAATTAATAGTTTTTACCTCGGGAATAATCTTTGTAAATAGTTTATGAATAGGTTCGATCACAATTCGTGTAGTATGAATTAAAGCTACAGTTTTTTTCATCATTTTATATTCCTTTTTAAATTATTTAATTTAAAATTATTTTTCTTTAACTTTGTGATGTATTTGGGATGTAATAATAAAAAAACAATATCCTAGTCTAATTTATTTCATAGATAATAAACTTTTAAGAACATTTAAAATATTTTTTTACTTTTATTGCTCACAATAAATTCAATAAATATAGTTAGAAAGTATATATTTTAAAAAATATATAATACTTTTAGTAATTAAACTATTTAAATTTCTTTTGCCATATTCTTAATTTATATAATATGTCTACTAAAATATTCTATAAATTAACTTAATTATTTTTAACATCATAAACAAAAATACTTATATATAGATTTGCAATTTTACAGATTATACAATGAATCAAATTACTCAGTAGAAAATGGGTTAACTTTTTCGTAATTTTTATAATCTTTTTGGTATTCCGGGGTAGAAAAGGTACACAATAGAATCAATTGTTTTTCCCCAATATTTTTTACACAATGCTTCGAACCAGAGGGCCATAATATAGCATCCCCTTCTAATAAATCAGCCATCATACCATCTACCCAAACCCTTCCTTTCCCAGAAATCACATATGCTACCTCTTCTGCTTTGTGAGAATGACAGGGTTTTACTACTTGACCATGTTCTATCTTCGTAATCTCCATAGATAGTTTGATAGCTCCTAAAATATCCTTATTAATTAAGTCAAATATGTCTCTTCCTGGCATTTTACGGGGAGAAATTTCTTTAAGATTGATTTTCTTTATTAGCATTCTATTTACTCCTTTGATTTTATTATTAGGTAATATATTAATAGAGAAGTTCCTTTGATCTTACCCTTTTAATTGTTTTTAAAAATTAGAATATGGAATAAAATATCTCACTTTCTCATTTACGGATAAGATTAATGCAGGCCAACTTAAATATTTAAAAATTGAATAAAACATCTCTCTATCAATGACATCTTTCTACCTCAAATAAAACAATTATTTCTTCTTTAAAATTAATCTTTTTTTATGAAATAAGAATTTCTGGAAATTTTAGGTAATATTTTATTTGATTTAAAAAGTGTGCTGCTACTGTACCATCAATCAAACGGTGATCAACTGAAAGTGTCATATTCATTAATGGGCGAATCTCCACTTTCTCTTCACCATCTTTAATTATAATAGGCATCTTTTTAATTACTCCTACCGCTAATATTGCTGCTTCAGGAGGATTTATAATAGAAGTAAATTGTTCTATTCCATACATACCGAGGTTAGATACTGTAAAAGTTCCTCCCCTATAATCATCGGGAACTAACTTTCTTTCCCGAGCTAATTTAATTAGTTTTTTTGTTTCTTCAGATAGATCAGATAAACTTATTTTGTTAGCATTTTTTACTACGGGAACAATAAGACCCTCTTCTATAGCTACTGCTACTCCAATATTAATATCTTTATGATAGACGATTTCTTCACCAACTAATGAACAATTAATATTGGGTTGCTCCTTCAAAACCTTAGCTACTATAAAAACTATTAAATCATTAATTGTTACCTTTAATTGAAGATCCGAGTTATAGGTATCCAGAAAACTTATTGCCTTTGTCATATCAACAGATATGGTAAAATATATATGAGGAGCAGTAAATTTACTTTGAGAGAGTCGATCACCAATTATTTTTCGTATACCTATATATGGTATTCTTTTCTCTATCTCTTTTTCTTTAATAAGGGTTTTAGATGTTTCTCTTTTTAATCGAAAATAGTCTAATATATCTTTTTTGATCACTACTCCCCGTGGGCCACTTCCTTCTACTAACTCTACTTCTACCCCTAATTCTTTTGCTTTCCTTCGAGCTCCAGGAGAAATCTTTTTAAACTCTTCTTTTTCTTTTTTCGGTTCTATTTCCTGGTTCTCCTTAATCACGTGTGAAATCCTCTTAGCTTTTTTAGATTCTTCTTTAATCATTTCTGCTTTTCCTAATTTTTGATAGGCTTCATCAATCATTTTACTAATATCTTCATCTTTATCGCCTATAATGGCAATAGGGAGGGTTACAGGGACTTCTTCTCCCTCAGCCACCAATATCTTTCTTAAGATACCAGAAGTTTGAGCTTCTACCGGCATAACTGTTTTGTCTGTCTCTATTTCTAAAATTTCATCCTGTTCCTTAACTGAATCTCCTTCTTTTATTAACCATTTTACTACAGTTCCTTTTTCCATATTAAAGCCTAATTTAGGCATTATTATATATTCTGCCATTTGTCTACCTCCTTATCCTATTACCATTTTTTTTGCTCTTTGGTAAATCTTCTTTTCATCAGGAATAATAGGGAATTCCAAAGCCGGACTAAAAGGTAAAGGAAGATTAGCTGTAGTTAAACGTTCAATTGGTGCATTTAAATAATAAAAAACATCACTCAATATTGACATAGCAATTTCTCCTGCTACCCCACAACGTTCATATCCTTCATCTACAATAAGTAATCTACCGGTCTTTTTTACTGATTTAATTATACTATTTTTATCTAAGGGTACTAATGTCCTGGGGTCTATTATCTCTGCATCTATCCCCGCTTTAGTTAGCTCTTTCGCTGCTTGAAGAGCTTTAAGAGCTTGATTAGAAGTCCCCACAATAGTAATATCCTTTCCCTCTTTCAAGATATTAGCCACTCCAAAAGGTATGGTGTATTCTTCTTCAGATACTTCATAAATTTTATTGTATTCCATCTTATGTTCAAAAAAGACAACTGGATTGTCATCTCGAATTGCTGTCTTTAATAGACCTTTAGCCTCAGCAGCCGAAGATGGTATTACCACTTTTAAACCCGGGATATGACAAACCAGTGCTTGTAAACTTTGAGAATGCTGGGCGGCACCGGAGCGCCCTCCGCCTAAGGTAGTACGAATAGTTAAAGGTACTTTAGCCTGACCTCCAGACATATAATGGATTTTGGCCGCTTGATTGGCTATTTGGTCGAGTGCTAACATTAAAAAATCACCAAACATAATCTCCACAATGGGTCGCAAACCAGTTAAAGCCGCTCCTAAACCTAAACCCGTAAAACTATTTTCAGAAATAGGTGTATTTCTAACTCTCCATCCGCCATATTTTTCGTATAACCCTGGAGTAGCTCTAAAAGTCCCCCCTAATATTTCAATATCTTCTCCTAAAAAAATTACATTTTTATCTCTAGCCATTTCTTCATCGATAGCTTCGCAAATTGCTTGACCATAAGTTATTTTTCTCATTATCCTACTTCACTCCTTCCTGCTCAGTAAAAAGATCTTCAAAAGCCTCTTTTTCTTTGGGGTAAGGACTCTTAATCGCAAAATCAACAGCTTCTTCTATCATCTGTTTTACATCTTCTTCAATTATGACTAATTCTTTATCTGTAGCAACATTCTCATCCAATAATCTCTCTTTATATGTCTTTATGGGGCAACGTGCTATCCATGCCTTCGTTTCTTTTTCTAAACGATAGACTCTTCCAGGATCTCCCACATGGTGTCCTTTAAAACGATAAGTTTTACACTCTATTAAGGAAGGACCTTTACCTTCTCTGGCTCGTTCTACTGCTTCTTGAGTAACTTTATAAACTTCTAATACATCATTACCATTAACTATAACTCCAGGGATATCGTATGCCAGAGCTCGAGTAGCTAAATCTTTTGTATTAGTTGCTTTTCGTATATCAACTGACATGCCATATAAATTATTTTCACAGACATAAACTACAGGTAACTTCCAGGCAGCAGCCATATTTATACTCTCATGAAAGGTTCCCTGATTAGAAGCGCCATCACCAAAGAAAGCTACTGTTACCTGATCCGTACCTCTTACTTTAGCTGAATAACCTGACCCGGTAGCGATAGGTATCCCTGCTCCAACTATGCCATTAGCCCCTAATATGCCTTTGCTAAAATCTGCAATATGCATAGAACCACCTTTGCCTTTACAATAGCCCGCCTCCTTACCTAATACTTCTGCCATCATCTTTTTTAAATCAGCTCCTTGAGCGATTAGATGGCCATGGCCACGATGAGTGCTGGTAGCAAAATCACGTTTAGTTAAATTAGCACAAACACCTACTGCTACTGCTTCTTCCCCAATATATAGATGAGCTAACCCAGGCATTAATCCTCTTGAATAAAGATCAGTTATCTTATTTTCAAAATATCTAATTTTTAGCATATCTTGATACATTTCTAAAAGTCTATCTTTAGATAAGCCATAATCTTTTATAGGTTTAAACTTTCCGTTTCTAATAAACATTTTTTAAAATTCCTTTCTTTTCTTTAATTTTCATCTATTTGTATTATATATAAATTTTTTTTATCTTTGTTAGTAAAGGTTAGAACAAGTATAGGGCTGTTGGAGATTCTCCAGTAGCCTTTTCTGGTGTTGGCATATTCCCATGCCTGGGAGTTATCAATACCCAATTTTCTTAGATTATCGTGTCTGGTCTTGATCTTCTTCCATTATTTCCAATAGCACATCCTGATCCTGCGTCTGGTCCATACATCGAGTTCCTGGCATTTCGTTTTTATGTCTGCTAGCCTAAAATAGCTGACCCATCCTATGATTAACTGTCGTAATTTCAGGTAGCGAAATTCCATACTCCAGGCATTACTCCTTGAGGTAATGAATCTTATCTTATCCTTTACTCTTTCTATTGATCTGGGATGGATTCTTATCCGTATCTCTTCCTGTTTTGTATAGAATGAGAATCCTATTGAATCCAGGACAGATTAATTATATGCGTTAGTCCTCCCTCTTGATAAAACCGACAAACTCTTTCATATCCAGTTGAACTAATTTCTCGTCTGTTGGACCATATTTGTCCCAGCCCCTGAGCATGTAATATTCATCGATTGCGCTTTGAAGAACATCATCCGGGATAGACTCACCTGCACTATTACCCCTAGGAAGTGCTTCTTTTAAACGCTTTGGTAAATCGTCATCTTTTCGTGTGTACCCCTGTTGAGCAGCAGCAAGTTTAAGCAAATTAAAGTTTCGTTCGCCGATAAGCAGCATTTCTGATACCCCAATCTCTAATCCCGTTGTAGCGTAAATTGCTTCACGTAAATGAGGATAAGGGTTGTAGCCTTTGGTCAGAGCAGCGTCAAAACCCACATAAGTGCAAGCAATGGCTGAGTTAGAAAAGGACGCCAAATCTTGATATATCTTGCAAAATCGCGGCTTTTTATTCCACGACATTCTCTCTATTGGTCCGTAAACACCGATCTCAGGGGTACCGTACTTTCCTAGCCTTTCAGCCGCACTATCATGAAATGCTTCCATGTGCTGTCCACCCCGGGGAGTCGTCGCGTAGCTCAAACCAAGGGCTTTCTTCCCTCGAGGATCATGCAACGGAAGTTCCTGACCTTTGATATGCATAGCAAAATCTGCCTTGATCTTTGAAGCTACCGTGTCAATACCTTCAGCTAACATATCCCCTAAACCTTTTCGAAATGCAATACTCTCTATTAAGTTGACAACCGCTTCGGGATCCCCCCACTTAATTGATTCCTTAATCAAACCCTTCTCGCTGGCTTCCATGGCAAAAGCAATGGTAACACCAGTACTTATGGTATCCAGACCATACTTATTACAAAGCTGATTAGCAAAGCTAATAGATAACACATCGGCATTCAGACAGTTAGAGCCCAATGCAGCCAATGTTTCGTATTCTGGACCACCATATCTCTCCTCAATCTCCCTCCCTTTATAACTTCCTTTGACAACACGTTTACAACGAATCGGACAACCAACGCAAGTGTCACGTCCTACCAGAATTTTTTTAAACAAGCTTCCTGCTCCGTCAATCTTCTCGGCACCATCAAATACACCTTCCTGAAAGTTCTTAGTTGGGAGAATTCCTTGATCGTTAAGACCCATGACTCCTGCTGAAGATCCCCATTTACCCCATTCCTGAATCGCTGAATTAGCCAATAGCTCGTGATTAATTTTCTTCCTTATCTCGCTCAACATTTCAACGTCGTAAAATAACTTGTTGTACTCGCCTTTAACGACAATCGCCTTCAGGTTCTTGCTGCCCATCACGGCTCCAAACCCAGGACGTCCTGCAGCCCTGGTGATATCATTCATTATGCACGCAAACTTGACTAGGCGCTCACCAGCCGGTCCTATGCATAGGATTCTGCTTCCTTTGTGTCTCTCTTTTAATCTATAATCTGTTTCCCCAACGTCTAGTCCCCATAGATTTTTTGCACTTCGTATCATTGCCTTGCCATTTAATAGAGTCAGGTACACAGGATCAGTTGCTTTTCCCCTAATGATGATGCCATCATATCCAGATCTAGCAAGTTCATGTCCCCAAAACCCTCCAGCATAACTGTCACTAAGACTTCCAGTTTTCGGAGATTTAGCGATTACAGCATGTCGACCTGCTCCTGCAATTCCGGTCCCTTGTAAAGGACCAGTAGCAAAAATTAAAATGTTATCAGGACCTAGAGGGTCCTCATTTCCCTTTAACTCTTCCAGCAAAATTCTAAGGCCAATACCCCTTCCTCCCAAGTATTTCTTATACCAATCCTGCGGTATCTCGAAGTTCTTTACAACTCCAGCAGTAAGATCCACATCTACATAACGTCCAAAAACACCTTTCATTAAAAAATCCTCCTACTTTTTTATAGATTCAATCGAGTAGTCGGTAAATGAGTAATTCATTTACCGACCTCTCACACCACCGTACGTACCGTTCGGTATACGGCGGTTCGTTAGAAATTAGCTACTTGTGTATATCTTTCTGTAAAACTAAGGTATCCAAGATTCTTAAGCCTTTTGTTAGTAAAGGTTAGAGCAAGAATAGGGCTGTTGGAGATTCTCCAGTAGCCTTTTCTGGTGTTGGCATATTCCCATGCCTGGGAGTTATCAATACCCAATTTTCTTAGATTATCGTGTCTGGTCTTGATCTTCTTCCATTATTTCCAATAGCACATCCTGATCCTGCGTCTGGTCCATACATCGAGTTCCTGGCATTTCGTTTTTATATCTGCTAACCTAAAATAGCTGACCCGTCCTATTATTAACTGTCGTAATTTCAGGTAGCGAAATTCCATACTCCAGGCCTTGCTCCTTGAGGTAATGAATCTTATCTTTTCCTTTACTCTTTTTATTGATCTGGGATGGATTCTTATCCGTGTCTCTTCCTGTTTTGTATAGAATGGGAATCCTAAGAATTTTCTTTCCCAGGGTCTACCTATTGCACTCTTCTTCTTATTAACTTTCAACCTAAGTTTATCTTCGATAAATACGGTAATACTTTTCATTACTCTGTCTGCTGCCTTGCAGCTTCTGACGTATAATTGATTATCATCCGCATACCGGCAAAATTTATGGTTTCGTTCCTCAGCTAATTCATGGACTTCCATAAACGCCTTGAAATTTTTTTTAGACATTTTTAATTTCTTAAATAACCACATTATTTTCTATTTCGCGGTCACTTTTTCTTCCTTTAATAAAGTCATAATAGCAAGCTCTGGATACTTTTAAAATACCGCATAATTGTTTTATAAAGTACTTTCTATTGTTCTGTTTAATATAATTAAACCTTAATTTTTAGTCCTGCAAAAAGACCTGGAACTTTTTTAATATTTCGTTTTCCATTTCTCATTCTTCGATTTCTTTTAAACTATTTTTATCTCATACTGAGAGTTTTTCTTTGGGTTTCCGTTAACTGGAAAAGTATTATCACCATTAGTTTCATACTGATATATCCATCGAATTAGTATAGAGGGTATATTTCCAAGTTCTTTTACTACTTTAGAAAATATTTTACCTTCTTGCAATACTAATTTTGCTACTGCCAGTTTAAATTCTTCATTATATTTTTTCCAGACACGGTCTTTTAACTCCTTTAATTATATTTTAACTTTTGTTTATCTTTGTGTCCTCTTTTTTGTTGAAAGTCCATCTCCATTTTATTATTATACTCCTTTCTCCTGCTTCCTACTCAAATTTTACACTATCAGTAAAATTTCCCTCTTGCTTCTATTGGCAAGATACATTCAACTATCCCCGCCCGGACCCCATAATAAACATCATGTAAATTAATCGTTGTACAGCCATGGCTGGGAATTAATTCTATCTTCTGGCCGACCTCAAAATCCCCTTCTTCATCTTTTATAAACCGGATAAAACCATGTTCTTCAGAAAGCTTATAGAGTTCAGCCCCTTTAGAATTCCCTTTAATTACCGACATGCCATATTCCTTGCTTATTGCCTTCATTCCGGCATCTATAATCACCCGCTCAGCGGAAGGAATACTGATCACGGTTGTTAAAAGACTCAGTGCATTTTTAAATTCGCCTTTAACACCCTCTATTAAATTGTATTTTGCATCCATGGTCAGATAACTTCCGGCCTCTATCTCAGTAACCCCCGGATAAGCACCGGTAATCATGTATGTCCCTGTGCCTCCACAGCTTATTATTTCACAATCAATACCAACATCTTCTAGGATTTTTCTGGTCTCACTTACCTTTTTGAGGGAATTCATTACTTCAACTTCCCGCTCCTTAAATGATTCAATAAGGACAGTATGGCCCTCATAGGCCATAATACCCAAAAATTTTAATCCCTTAAGATTTTTTATCTTCTGAACCAGGTTTAGCGCTGCTTCACCGGGCTCCACCCCGCATCTATTCATCCCAATATTTAATTCAATGAGGGTATTTATAATTACACTCTTTTCTAGTGCCGCTTCTGATATCCTCTCAGCATTATTTTCATCATCAACGGCCACCTTAACATTAGTATAGGCTGCCAGATTGACCAGTCTTTTAATCTTCTGACTCCCGATTATTTCGTTTGTAATCAAGATATCTTTGATACCCGATCTGGCCAGAACCTCTGCTTCCGATAATTTCTGGCAACTAATCCCGATTGCCCCTGCCTCGATTTGTTTATGCGCCAGAAATGGACTTTTATGTGTTTTGAAATGAGGGCGGATACTGCTCCCCTTTCCGTTAAAGAAATCAGCCATTTTATGAATATTATATTCCAGCTTGTCCAGGTCAAGTAATAGTGCCGGAGTTTCAATCTCTTCAATCCCAGCTCCGATGATATATCTTTCCATTTTTCTAACCTCCTTAGAATAATTACTTTTAAATGTGTCCTGGCTTCAAGATGTGGTTACAAATTGATGCTCCAGAACCTCCTTATTTTCATTCTCTATTTTAACAGAATCATGGGTAAAAGGTAAATTTTCTTCCACCCCTTTTCGCCTCTGATTGATTCTGGTATTTTTACTTTAGCACTTTTCTTATTTAATGTTAAATTTTTTGAAAAGTGGTTGGTGTCAAGAACTTGTGGGGGTTTTTCTTACCTCAAAAAATTATTTGATTTTAATTCACGAAAAGAAAGACAGATACTTATGAAGTGTAATAAAAAAGAAACCTACTATACTATTTTCTAAAATAAAAGTAACCCCAATTTCTGGATATATGGGAGTGGCCATAGGTTTACCGACTAAATTACCCACAAGAAGTTCTTCGGGTTGGATATAAATCTTCATATCTTCCAAAATTTTCTCAAAGGCTTTAACTACTCTAATAATTTGGGGTAGACTTTCTGTTTCTTTGTAACTTTCTGTAATTAATCGAGCTCTATCTAGGCAAATTTCAGGATCCTCAAAGATAGATTCTTTCAAAGTATCCCAACGAGTAAAATTTAACTTGTCTTCGTAAAACACAATATTCATCTCCTCCTGTTTATAAAATTCGCTTAAAATTTTTCAATTACAATTTAAAATATAATAATTAATTATTAACTCTTTAAAGTAAGCCAAGAAGTTTCGGTATAAAAAAAGATATCTCTGGAAAAAAAGTGAGTAACAATAATACTACCATGGCAGGAATAAAAAAAATAATAATTTCCTTAAAAACATCACCTACGCTTATTCCAGATATTGCCGAAGCAGCATATAATACCACGCCAACTGGAGGAGTAACTAAACCAACCAAACATACAAAGATAAATATAGTTGCCAGATGGTAGGGATTTATGCCAATCGGGATTAATATAGCTGAAGCTATAGGTCCTAACAAAACCATAATTGGAACATCATCCAAAAAACATCCTAATACCAGAAGTAAACCCTCTGTAATTAAAAGCAGTATATACTTATTGCTGGTTAATAGAAGCATTGTTTGCGCAATAGCCTTAATACTTCCAGTGACTGTTAAGCAATAACTTAATGCAAAAGATGCACAAACCAAAAACATAACAACAGCAGTTTGATAAGTTGAAATATATAGTACTTTTATAAATTGTTTGACAGAATAAATCGTTTTATAATAAAAAATACCAAGCAACAATGTAAAAAATATTCCTACAACACCACCTTCTGTTGGTGTAGCGATACCGCTATATATTGAACCTAAAACACCAACAGCAATAATTAAGCCAGGTACTGCCATAATAAAAGATTTATACAGATCACCTCTAGACCCTTTAGAAACATCACGGTTATCATAATTTCTTTTTTTAGAAAAAATATAATTTCCAATAACTAAAGTTAATACATACAAAAGACCAGCTCCACAAACACTCATCCATACAGTAAATACAGATAGATCGACAATAAGTGCATATATTAAGCCCGTGATACTCGGGGGTATGAGAGAACCTAAAATTCCAGAATAAGCCAACAGAATTGTTGAATATTTAGGATCATATCCTCGTTTATTCATTTGTGGGATCATAATTGTGCCTATAGCAGTCGTGGTGCCAACTGCTGATCCAGTTAGAGGACCACACGCAGCACAAGACAAAATAGTAATTGTTCCAGTTCTCCCATATTTAAAAAACCGACCAGTTAATTGCCTTACAAAATCAATTACATATTCAGATATTTTTGTTTCATCCATAAAATTACCAAGTTGTATAAAGAAAATAACTGCTAACAACGAAGGAACAAATCCTAATCCTAATCGACTAAAAGGTAAAATAATGGCTTCGATTCCTCCTCCAAAAAACAATACAAAACCTATTGCAGTAATTATCATGGAATATGCAATGGGAAATCCTATTAATATTAATATTAAAAAAAAGAAAAGTATTAAAAAAGGACTATTAATCATTGTTGGTTACCTGCTTTACATTTTTTTAATTTATTTAAATTACCTACAAATTTATATAAGTATCTCAATGTAAGACCTAAAAATCCCATAGTTACACTAGATAATAAGATTATAGAATATGGAATGCCTAAAGATGCCGTTTTCATTGTAATTGTTAAGCTTATTTTTATCGTAAAATAAATTCCTAGTATTGAAATAATCAAACAAGATAATTCAATTAATAAATTTAAGTAAATAAGAATTTTTCCTCTAAGCTTATCTAGTAAAATAGTCATCTTAAGATGGGCATTATCTTTTGCTATATTACTTGCTCCCCAATATACTAATAACATATACATGAACATAGAAAGTTCCTCATAGCAAGACAGAGGTTTTCTTAAAACATACCTACTAAAAATCGCAAATAAAGTTAATGATGTTAATAAAAAAGCTGTTATAGTCATTATTGTCTTTTCTATTTTTGTATAAAAGTCATTTGTACTCTTTAATACTTTCGATAATATTTTCATAATTTCAATTGCACTCCTTAATATTTAAAAACGAAACGAAAAAAGACAATTTAACACTAAATATAATATGCCAGAAAGGCAAAAGATTTAAAGTATCAATTCTTACTTCTGGCATATTATATAATAATAAGGTTAATTATTTTTATGGTACATACATAATTTATTTTTTGAAAAGGCAATAACTATCCTCTTATTTTAATTTATCTTTATTTTTATCATACCAATCTTTTATAACCTCATCTTTTTTCGATAATGTTTCAATAACATCCATTCCAACTTGTTTACCATATTTATCAAGTAATTTTGGCAAAGTCTTTTCTCTTAACTCCTTTAGTTCTGCTTCTTTAGGGTGATAGATAGTCTTAGTAAGCTCTTTAAGGGGTCCTTCCATATAAACATCAGTAATACCAATACCCCATTGTGCTGTAGCGTAACCCGTTTCTATGGCACAGTTTTTAATAATATTTTGATATGCAGATGGAAGAGAATCCCACGCTTTTTTACTCATGGCTATCGCCATGGAACTAGTGTAATGACTAGTGCACATCCAATAGGGAGCAACCTCGTAATGTCTTTTCGTCATATAGTCATTTGGCGAATTTTCCGCTGCATCTATTGTTCCCAACTGTAAAGCACTATAAACGTCCCCGGATGGCATTGGTGTTGCAAGTGCTCCCATAAAATTAAACGCATCTACCTGTAAATTACTGCCCATAGTTCTTATTTTTAAGCCTTTGAGGTCTTCTATCTTGTTGAGTGGCTTACTAGAAAAGACGTCTCTCCTCCCAGTTGGAGCAATAGTTAGAAGAATCATACCAGTTTCTTTATTTACTCGTTCTATTAATTTCTGTACTATTGGTGTGAATTCTGTTCCTGAATTAAAAATAAAAAGCGTTTCTTCAATAGGTCCTTTAAATAAAAATACAATATCAAATACTGTAAGTGCATCTGTAAACTGACTCATAGGACTTGTTGCAAAGGCGGCCATATCTAAGGTACCCAATTGTAATTCTTTAAGATAATCTTCATCGCTGCCTCCCCATTCGCCACCTGGAAATACTTTTATATCTACTGCTCCTCCAGTAGCCATTCTAACGCTCTGAGCCAGAAGTGTCGCCTCTACACCTCCTTCTCCCCATGGTTTGTCCACACAAGCCAAATTAAATTGATATTTAGCTGCACAAGTTCCGTAAGATATAGCAAAAGAAAATATTAAAATTATAGTAACCACAAATAAAATTAATTTACTTTTATAAACTCCAAACATTTTTTTCTCCTTTTTTTCTTTAATATTTTTTTAGTTACAAAATTTAAAATTAACTATGCCACCCAATAACAATATTACACATCTATCACATATACATCACCTCCCAATTATTAAAATATTTTCTCTATCTAGCTGCAACTACTTCTACTTCAAGTGGTAACACCTCCATTTTCCAATACCTCTGCAAGTAGACTGTCATCAATAATATTTCTAACACAAACTTCTGGAGCTAATTCAGTAAATAAATTCTTTAAATCCTTCACAGAAACATCACTTGTATGAATTATAACTACTGTTTTTTGTTTATTTTCTTTGGCCATTTCTATTTTTCTCCTTTTTAATTTTTTTATTTATAAAACCTACTTAAGTTCTTCATTATGTTTTTAAAATAATTAATCTCCTCTTTATAGTCTTCCTTTCTGCAAATTATCTCTAAACCGACCATTAGCTCAGATTCTTCGTATATTTTTTTTATGCTTTCCTGAATATTTCTGAGTTCTTCTATGCTTATCTCTCCACCCTCAATTCCAAATTCAGGGTGTTTATCACCATATAAATTTGAAGTTTTATCCTTGATAATACAATTGGCCAAATGGATATGATTACAATAAGGGAATGCTTTTTTAATAGAATCAAGTGGTTCCTCATCTAGCTGTCTTAGATGACTTGTATCCATGGTTAAACCAAAATTATTATATTTTTTCCTTATATCCCGAGTCAGTTTTATAGCAAAATCAGTATGCCCGATCAATTGAAAAGAACCGACATCTATGTCTCCCGGTTCTAAGGTAAGATTTAATTTATAATCTTTGGCTGATACGTCTATATATTTTAAAAGTCCTTCAAGTGATTTTTTAAGACACTCATAAGCAATTTCATTTTCACCATTATCCGGTCGTCTTCCGCTATTTAATAATAAGCTGCTTGCACCATAAAAATAGGCATCATCGATACATTTTTTCATTTCTTGAACTGATTCTTCTCTCAGCTCTTTATACTGAGAAGATAAATTTAAATTTTTCTGTTTGGCAGCCATCGCTCCAAGGTAGATACTATTTATATCATGACTATTCAAATATTCCTTAATTATCTTTCTATCATTTCCTTTATAATAAAACTCGATAGAACAAATATCGTAATTCTTTAGAGTCTTTATTGCATTTAAAAAATGCTGCGCATTCTCCATTGAACTTGGGAAAAATGCCGGCAGTACAATAGATTTTTTAAACACTTTTTTGCTCCTTTATTTTCTATTCAACATTAATGATAAGTTTTCCACAATTTCCTTCTTTGGCCATTAAGATGGCTTTTTCTGCTTCATCCAGGCTAAATTCATGAGTTAATACTTTTTCAATATTTAATTTTCCTGACTTAATCAAATTTTCCGTCTGATACCAAGTATTAAACATTTCTCTTCCGGTAATTCCATAAATAGTCGCTTCCTTATAAATAACGTTATTAACTAAATCCAATGGTACCTCTTGAGAGTGAAGTCCTATCAGTGAAATCCTCCCTCGTTTTGCTAATACATTAAACCCGGTCTTCGTCCCCTGTACCGAACCACTTAACTCTATCACTACATCAGCCCCTCTACCATCGGTTTGCTCCCTTATGATATTGGCTACATTATCTTTTTTAGGATTTAAGGTCACGATATTATCTCCCATCTTGGCCGCCAATTTTAATCTATATTCATTTAAATCCACCACAAAAATCTGGCTAGCTCCTGATATATTTGCAACATTTGCTGCAAATAGTCCTATAGGACCAGCACCGATGATGACTG
>Ga0210003_1001253_pt1 | contig 22577 bp, 24 predicted proteins | sample LantaG_FD_182804 | JGI IMG/M metagenome (GOLD analysis project Ga0210003, IMG submission 182804) | Deep subsurface microbial communities from Baltic Sea to uncover new lineages of life (NeLLi) - Landsort_02402 metaG (SPAdes) (version 2) | ecosystem: Environmental > Aquatic > Marine > Oceanic >... | reverse complement strand
TTGATAACCATTACTAATAAATCCTCATTATATCCATTTTTTTTCTTCAACCAAGACATCCTCCACCATTACTTGCCCGCAGAACCCCTTAGCCGTCATCTCAAAAATGCGACAACGCAAATCTCTTTGATAGAAGAAGTCTTTACGTCTTACATGAAAAAGAGAATAATGATCCATCACACAGTGGAATTTATAATCTGAAGCCTGATAATGAGTCGATTGCTAATCTGATTTTTAAGACAATCCTTGAGTCTTACTCCGCTCGTAAATAAAAGTGAGAATGTAATGCCTGATTTAATAAATATTGTAGATATGTTTTGCAAAAACGCCCCATAACCATCGCATTCACGCTGACACCCAAAGCCGAGCCGTTTTTTACTTTTGCGAATGCCTTGTTAAAAGTAGCATTTGCCAAGATTTTTGTTGGCTTTGGGTGCAGGTGATGCGAAGCATTATGTAAGGAGATGAAATATGAAATTACTAGAGGACGTAACACTGACAGATTCAATAGAAATCAAGACAACACCTGAGAAAGTCTTTGGTTTCCTTATTAATCTTGTTGATGACGAAAGCTATCGCGCTTGGCATCCTGAAGACCATGTAGCCCTCCGCTGGATAAAAGGAAACCCTTGGGAGGAAGGATCTGTTGTATACGCTGAAGAATACATTCACGGGAAATTGCATAAGTTGAAATTCCTTGTTACTAAGGTAGTCCCAAACAGAAAAATCGAATATGTCCCGTTATCCCGGCTCTTGAGGATATACTTCCCCAAGAACACATTCACCATAGAGCCAAGAGGAGACACTTGCGTTTTCACTGCTACAGGTTCCCTCCGAGTTGGTCGGATAGTTAAAGCCCTTGCCAAAGACAAACTTGAATTTACTCTTTCATGTGTCAAGAAACATATGAAAGAAGAGGGAGAGAACTTGAAAAGGATACTGAAGGCGGAAGGAAGCTCACATAACCTATAAGGATTGAGCCGATCCGCGTAGCGGTCGAACTCAATCCATTGTTCAACAACAGCATGGACAGTGACAATCAATAACCGCGCGGTTATTGATTGCACGTTATGCTGGACGCAAGCTTGCAATACCAGAATGATTGCATTATGCAGATAAATAATATATTTGGGTTCATGGAGGCGGAGAACGGGGCCAGGCCTTCAAACTTGACATAGGTATTGATTTGGGATAGTTCATGTCATGGCCAGTAAGGAGTCAATCCTTTCGGCAAATGCCCTGGCCTTTTTGAAATCGTCATCGTCAGGCCTGTTTTTGTATGTCTTGAGCTTTGCGTGTAGTCCCGGGCAGGAAAACTTTCCCAGACAGGGGGCATTGATGCGTTTCTTCATGTATTCAAGAGTCATACGGGAGGAGATGAATCCCCAGACAGGTGCGCCATAGGTGCAGAAGACAGCACATCTTTCAGGGGATTCAAGGGTTTCCAGAAGGTTAATGATTCTGTCTGTCGGCTTTCCGCTTAGTACAGGGCTTCCCATAACGACCAGATCATAGCTGTTCATGGAGAGTTTGCTGAAATCTGCGACAGTGACTGCCTGACAATCCAGAACCTCAGCAATGCTCTTGGCTACCAATGATGTATTGTTTGTAAATGAGTCATAGACCACAACCTTTTTTGTATTGTTCATATAATTGTTTCCTTTCCTCTTCATCAGCCGGTTTCGTACCATAATCCTGCCTGGTGAAGCAAGAAAACTTTAATCTTGTGCAAAAAGGGATCATAATGGATACCGAGAAGGAGATGCTAAGCGAAAAAATATAAACCTGGCCTTCTATCTCCATCTTGTGTTCGCCAACCATCAATGATATCTTCTTTTAATTATTTATTATAATAGGTAGGTGAACTTCTACGTGCGATACAATGATGAAAAAGCATACGAGTTTCGTGATAATGACAGCGCTGATAAATGCTTTTTATGTAAGAAATGTATAAACGAATTATTTGTTGTGCGTCAGATCGCAACCGAGAAGATGGTTCATCTCTGCAGGAAATGCATGCTGGATAATCTCTCAGAGTATCTTTTAGATAATACACGTCCATGGAAAGGGCCTAAAGAGAAAAAATGATTTAAGGCTATTAAATAGCGATCAGCAACCGGCGGTCAGCGCTCAACCAATCAAACTAATAAAACCATATAAACACTCATGCCTGCGTGGCAGGCACAACCAAGTATGAAAATGTATCTAGCCATGAGTGATCTTTTAGTTTTGTACATATGCTTGTCCGTAGTTCGTTGTCCGTTGTCCGTTGTCCGTTGTAAAATCTTCAGATAGAATTTTCACCTTCCAATATACCACAAACAACTGACCACTATTTTCATATAAATACACTTCGGGCATTATCTAGGAATAAATCTATTCACTATTTACTATTCACTGTTCCCTGTTCCCTGTTCCCTGTTTTCACATAAATTTTATCTGGGGAATCTAAGCGTGAATGTAGTGCCTTTGCCTTCCTTAGATGATACATCTATCTTCCCTCCGTATGCATCCATAATCCTTTTACAGAATGTTAGGCCCAACCCTGAACCTTTCTGCCTTTCTTGCTTACCTTTAACCCTATAAAATGATTCAAAAATGAAAGGCAAGTGTTCCTGGGGGATACCTATACCTGTGTCCGAGACATTCACACTCACATAATAGTCATCATATTCAGTACTTACTGATATCTCTCCTCCACTGGGGGTGTATTTTGTAGCATTGCCAATTATATTAACAAAAACCCTTAATATGCTCTCCTTATCCCCCATAATATCCGGAAGATTATCAGAAACATCGTATCTTATCGAAAGACCTCTCCTTTCACATAAAGGTCCTAATTCTTCTACACTTTTATTAATAATGCTGCCCAAGCCTATGGGCTTCTTATCTTTAAGGAACGTGCCATTTTCAATACGACTTACATCCAGCCAATGTTCAACCAGATCCTGAAGATTCTGGATGCGTTTGTTACATCTTTCGATAATATCGAGGACATCTTTGCTTAGCTGAGCGCCCATCACGCTTCGAAGCGCCTCTATGTATTGCTGAATAGTAACCAGAGGAGAACGCATTTCATGACTCACAAATGTTATGAAATTCTTCTCCATACTTTCCTTTTCCTCTTTTAATCTCCTGGCCTCTATCTTGAGATTGCGATGCTCCAGCCCTCGCTTCGTTACCGCCCTTAGCTGATCAGGAGTAAATGGTTTTGGCAAATAATCGTAGACCCCCTTTTTCATGGATTCTACTGCAGACACAATAGAGGCATAACCAGTTATAACAACCAAGACAATGTCAGGGATATCATTCGAGAGTATATCGATTACCTCAGTACCCGAGATCCCTGGCATCTTAAGATCTACAAATACCAAGAAAGGTTTAATCTCTCTGGCCATCTTGATCCCTTCTGACCCACCTGCTGCTGTAAATACATCATAACCAGACTTTTGTAATGTCTGCCTGCAACCATCCCTAATGGTTTCTTCATCATCTATTATGAGAATGCTCTCTTTAGTCATAGCCGGCCACCCCATGTTACACCAAAAGCTGCCCCACATATTTTAAGAGATCCGCTGCCTTTATGGGCTTGTGCAGTACCATATCTACGGTGGGCATCTCCTCAGGAGGCTCAAACGAATTGTAAGGCCCTTGTAGATCCACAGCACTCAACATGATCAAAGGGAGTTTTTTCCCTGACTCAGTAGTGCGGATCTTGGAGACCACATTGAACCCCTCACTCCATGTCTCCATCATCATATCTATAATTATCAGATCGGGAGATACTGCTTTTGACATTTCCACCCCACTCTTCCCATCTTCTGCGAGAAAGACCTCATAACCGCCGTTTTCCAGGATTAATTTGGTTGCTATTAAAAAATCCTTATCATCATCTATCAGGAGTATCTTGTTCTTTTCCATAATTGCCTCCTTGGGATTTATTACTTTATATAATAAGCAAAGCCGATGCCATTCTATAACAAGCTGATATTTAAAACGAAAATCTTAAAACAAGAAATGCTGGGTATGTAAAAGGGGAAAATCTCCCCTTAAGTGAGGAAGAAAGTCCCTTTAAGACCCGGAAGAACCTTACTTTCTGATTTCAATACCATAGTTACGTATCTTCATCCTCAAGGTCTTTCTGTCAATGCCTAAAAAGTTAGCAGTCTTATTGATCTGACCATTAAAGTGGCGGAGCGCCTTTTCAATATGCGCCTTCTCCACATCCACCAGTGTAAGTTTGCCTGAAAAGCTGTCTATTATGGGTGCCTTGGAATCCGGGCTTTGACCATAATACAGGATATCGGATAGAGTGACAATTTTGTGATCACATAGCACGCACAGTCTTTCAATAGTATTTTTAAGCTCCCTTATATTTCCAGGCCAATGATATGAAAGCAACGATTGTTTAGCCTCTTGGGAGAGGCTTTTCACCGTGCTCTGATGTTTCTTTTTATATATCTCCAGATAGTATTCGGCAATGGGTAAGATATCTGATTTGTGTTCCCTAAGGGGTCTTATGTGTATAGGCACCACTGAAATCCTGTAAAATAAATCTTCACGGAACCTGCCTGCCTCTACCTCTGCCCTCAAATCCTTATTTGTTGCGGTAATAAGCCTTACATCTATCTTATCAGGTAGCGTCGTGCCCACCCTCGGGACCTCCTGCTCCTGAATGACACGCAATAACTTTGCCTGGACACCAAGACTTATGTTTGAGATCTCATCAAGAAACAGGCTTCCTTTATTTGCCACCTGAAAACGACCATCCCGTGAAGAAGTAGCCCCACTGAATGAACCTTTTACATGACCAAACAGCTCGCTTTCCATAAGATTTTCCACCAGGCTGGAACAGTCTACAGGAACAAATGGGTTATCAGCACGATCGCTCAGGATATGAATGGTTCGAGCCACAAGCTCTTTTCCTGTGCCACTTTCGCCAGTGATTAAGACTGTGGTATCAGCCTTAGCTATCTTCTTTATTGTGCCTTTAAGTTCCTTTATATAATCACTGCCCCCTACCATCTCAAAGAAAGGCTCTTCCTCTTGAGTTTCTCTGATTTCTTTGTCCATAGAAAGGGCCTCTTTCACAGCACCCCTGAGTTCACGTGTGCTAAAGGGCTTTGTCAGAAAATTAGTAGCCCCATGCTTCATTGCCTCAACAGTCAAAGGTATGGTTCCGTATCCGCTTATGATAATTATCTTTGCCGATATGTTGTAATCCTGCTTTAGACTCTTTAATATCTCTATCCCATCTGTCCTGGGCATACGAATATCCAGGAAAATCAAATCATAGGAATCCCTACTCGCCATATCAAGGCCCTTGGCCCCATCGCCTGTGATATCTACTTGATAGCCTGCACGGGATAATGCTTGAGAGCACCCGTCACGGATGCTCTCTTCATCATCTACAACTAATATCCTTTTTCCCTTACTAGCCAATGCTAGGAATCTCCTCTTGATCCCGGCCCTCGTTTGTATCGGGATCAGTGCCTATGGGTAGCGAGATTATGAATGTTGTACCTTTTCCCTTATCACTTTCTACATCAATAAACCCATTATGGCTCCTTATAATCCCATAGGTAATTGAGAGGCCCAATCCTGTTCCTCTACCCGGGTCTTTTGTTGTAAAGAAAGGTTCAAAGATGTGGGGTATGTATCCCTTGTCTATGCCCTCTCCTGTATCCGAGATAAATATCTTCACATGACCAGTACCGGATAATATAGCCTTTATAGAAAGTCTTCCTTTTCCGTCCATAGCATCAGCAGCATTAATGATAAGATTTAAAAAGGCCTGTTCAAGCCTTACTTTGTCTCCTTTTACCTCAGGCAAGCCCTCGCCTAGCATAGTCTCTATAACTATACCATGAAACATAGATTGATCTTTCACCAGGTTTAATGTTGCGATAATAAGATCGTTTATATTGAGGAGCGCCATCTCTCCCGAGGGGGCCCTTGCAAAATCTAAAAGATTTTGCACAATCTTTTTACATCGATCTGTTTGATCGGCTATCTTTTCCAGATTTTCCCTTGAAGGGTCATCTCCTGGCAGATCCTCAAGGATTAGATTGCTGTATAACAGGATACCACCTAAAGGATTATTTATCTCGTGCGCAACACCTGCAGCCATTTGGCCCAAGGCAGCCAGACGTTCCGTGCGGGTTATCTGCATAAAGGCCTTTCTAAGTCGATCATCCCTGTCCTTTAATGACCTTGCCATATTATTAAAGGCCTCATCCAATATATCAAAACTGGATGAGTTATCTAATGCCAGCTGATAATCAAGATTCCCGGAGGCAATGGCCTCTGTCCCATCCTTTAAGACCCGAATCCGTTTTATAATACTATTACCCATGTAGAAAGAAATAATAAACGCAACTACCATACCCAAGCCAGTAATCACCAAAAAAATAGCTATCGTGTGCAGTTTCATATCACGGTATTTTGCCTCTAGAATGCCTGTATAGAGCATACCAATAATGCGATCATTAATATCGTATACAGGTGTGTATGCGCTGATATACCAGTCATTCACAACAAATGCCCTTCCAATCCAATCTTTGCCCTGGCCAATAACCCTGTTATAGACCTCTTTAGATACTATGGTCCCTATTGCCCTTTTATTATCCCGCGTGGGTACATTAGTAGAGATTCTAATCCCATCCTGGAATATGGTGGCAAACCCCATGTCCTTACCTTTATATTTTTCATTTAAGTACACAGTCTCTTTAACCATATCTACAATATAATAGTCCCTGTTTAAGAGTATGCCGCCCACTAATGCCCCTAACATATCCCCTTGCCTGTCAATTATAGGACAGGCTGCCCTCAATACCATCCCACTTGATAAGGTCTTTTCTGTTATCTCTACAGATTGAGGCGTCTTTATAATATCCATACTTACCCTTTTGGTAAGGTTTGGGTTTTCTCTCTCTATTTCATGCATAGTCATAAGTTCAGTAGAGAATACAGGTGTCCTTTCATCCAAGCACCTCTTTACAATGGGGGCCCACAAGACAGAGTCCCCCTTAAGGCCCGGATTGGAGACCCTGTACAAAACCCTGCCACCTGCATCGACTATCGATAACATATCCATACCCAGATGATCATGCGACAGGTCTAGTCTCCTACGGACTAACCTTGTTAAGTCCCCCATTTCAGCAAGTTTCTTACTGTAGATGGCATTGTGCAGGGATGTCCTTACTGAAACGGACTGAAGCTGAGAACTGAGCCCCTCAAGACTGTTATTATAGATAAGACTGGCAACATTTAGATTGTCCTCTACCTTCCTCTGTACCTCACCAATGGTATTTTTATTTATTGTCCTTATCCCTACAAATGTAGCTACAATACCTGTAAGGCAAGTGGCTATCAAGAAGCCCCCTATAAGCCGTCTTTTCAGGTTTAATCTAAACATCCTCATAAATAGCCCTTCTAATGAACCCTATCTGCCAGGTCCAATCCTAGTATTTATTATATCAGGAGGGGATCATGTAATCAATCTTGATCAAGAGAAATGATGAGATAAAGGGAGAGGGCAAGATATTAAAGGATAATATTCCTAAGGCAGGAAACCTTTCCCTAAAGGTAATTGACGGCCTTATGCCTTGTTAAGAAGCTTAGTTACCCTTGATAATAATTCCGCTACAGGTATGGGTTTTTTTACATAGTCATCAGCCTCAAAATATTCGCCGTCTGTCTCGGGGGAGAATTTAAACCCGGTCTTATCTGTAACCGCTGTTACCATCATCACAGGTATATTCTTTAATTCTTCATCATGTTTCAGTTTGTAGCAGAAATCGAATCCATCGGTATGCCTTTCCATCATTACATCCAGTATTATAAGATCAGGCTTATTCCCATCAATGGCCTTATCCCCATCTGCAATGTTATACGCATGGTCTACCTGATATCCGCCACTGCCTAAAATGACCTCTAATGCATTAACATAATCCTTATCATCATCTATTATAAGTATCTTTTTTCCCTCAGCCATCATCAACCTCCGATTTGATGTATTTCTCCATAAAAAACTAATTATCTCTACTTATAGTCTTCTATTATCGCCTTGGCCACATCGAGGATTCCTATACCCACAGGACACACATCAGAGCAGCGACCGCAACCCACACAGGTAAAAAGGCCGCCTAGCAAATCCTTCTCGTTATAGTCCTTAAGCTTATGTTCGTAGCGTCTCTTGAGCCTTAAGCCCTGTGTCGGTCTTGGGTTGTGCATGGAAGCTTCCCTGGTAAACCCGCCATATAGACAGGTGTCCCATCCTCTAATGCGCACGCCAGAGTCACCCATAGCGAGATCGTACACATTAAAACATGTACAAGTCGGGCACACAAAGACACATCCACCGCATGCAATGCATTTCTTTCCGAACTCTTCCCACTTTTCGTCATCAATCGCGCCATTTTTCATCATCCCGGCTACCTTTTCAATCTCATTCACTCTTGGGATGGACTGTGCTGCCTTTTCCTTAAACGCTGCGATACCTTCTTTAACCTCTTCATCTTTCACATCTATAAAAAGATCTCCTGATACCAACTCCTTGCCTTTTTTGCTGCCGATCTCCACTAAGAATCTTTCGCCCATATCAAAAAACTGAAGGTCAAACCCATCTGTAGCAAAGGGGCCGCTATCTGTTGTGGTGCAAAAACATGTCTCATTCTGAGGCCCTTTGCAGGCCATTACAACCTTGATGGTCACATCGGCCTTCGCACGGTAATACACATCACTATTATCACGTGCCATAAAACTCGATGATTGGAGAATCCCCATCATATCACACGCCCTTATACCAAACAGGATTGTGTTTTGACTCGAGATAACCTCATGATATTGGTCATCTTTAACCTCGAATATAATCTCGCTCTGGGGAAAAAGCGCTGATTTTGGAGCAAGGGAGGGCTTGCCATAATCAAGGGTTACCTTATCTTCTCCTAAGCAATCGAAGATACAATCACCATTTGTCTTATTAACCGGGCACAAGACATGATACTTCGTTGCCCAAGTCTTAAGCGCAGCCAGTACATCTTTTTTATCTATCGATTTCATGCGCACCTCCTGATCTTAACCGCACAACCTTTATATTCCGGGATCTTTGCAACAGGGTCATATACAGGGTTCGTAAGAAGGTTGATAGATGCCTCATGAAAATGAAATGTACCAAAGACCACCTTTGGTGGCACCCTGGGGGTAACCTCAGCCATTGCCTTTATAGAACCACGCCTTGAGGTCACTTCTATAAGGTCATTTTGCCTGATCCCTATCCTCTTTGCATCTAAAGGATTGATTTCTATAAAGGGCTTTGGGGCCTCTCTTTCTAATATACTTATGCGCCTGGTCATCGTCCCGGTATGATAGTGATGGTAGATACGCCCCGTGGTGAGAAGAAGATCATACTCATCATCAGGCACTTCAATAAGCGGTTTGAATTCGCATGGCATGAATGTGCCAAGCCCTTTTGCAAACTTGTCTTTATGCAGATATGGTGTGCCGGGATGTTCCTCGTCGGGACATGGCCATTGAAGACCAGGTCTTTCTTCCAGACGGGTATAGGTAATTCCGCCATAAGATGGTGTTAACATATTGATCTCATGCATAATCTCTGATTGGCAGGCGTAATTCATAGGATACCCGGCAAGCCTCGAGACCTCGCAGATTATCTCCCAATCAGCCCTGGCAGACCCAAGGGGATTAATCGCCTTCTTTGAAAGCTGAACCCTCCTTTCCGTATTGGTGTATGTCCCGTCTTTTTCCGCAAAGGATGCAGCGGGCAGTACAACATCTGCCATCCTGGCTGTTTCAGAAAGAAAGATGTCCTGTACTACCAAAAAATCCAGATTGGATAAGGCAATCTCTACATGGGTTGTATCAGGATCACTCATCATAGGGTTTTCTCCCATGACATAGAGTGCCTTGAGCTCACCTTTTTGAGCAGCCTCCATCATATCTATCATTGTCATTCCAACCTTGTCATCAAGATCCACTCCCCATGCATCCTCAAACTTTTCCCTTACATTCGCATCCGTTACCTTTTGATAGCCGCTAAAGACATTAGGGAGGGCCCCCATATCACACGCACCCTGGACATTATTCTGGCCCCTTAAAGGATTAACACCGGTTGACGGTTTGCCGACATGACCTGTGAGCATCGCAAGATTGGCACAGGATTTCACATTATCTGTCCCTGTTGCATGCTGGGTAATCCCCATGGCATAGACTATCATTGCCTTTTTTGTAGTAGCATACATGCGGGCTGCTTCCTCGATCTGGCCTGCATCAATTCCTGATATCGCCTCTACTACCTTTGGGGTGTATTTCTCTACCACGGATCTTAAGGCGCCAAACCCTTCTGTCCTTTCCTCTACAAACCCTTTATCATACAGGCCTTCTGAGATTATGACGTTCATGATACCGTTCAGTAAAGCCACATCTGTCCCTATGTTGTGCCTCAAATGTATTGCCGCAAACGGGGCAAGCTGAATCTGTCTCGGGTCAGCAAGGATCAACCTGGCACCTTTTTGCACTGCCTTTATTATACGCGATCCGATTAATGGATGCTGGGCAGTAGTGTTTGATCCTATAACAAAGAATAGCTTGGCCTCATCAAAATCAGGTATTGAATTTGTCATAGCACCAGAACCAAATGTAGCGGCCAGACCGGCCACAGTTACACTGTGTCAAAGACGGGCACAGTGATCTACATTGTTGGTTTTAAACACAGCGCGGGCCATCTTCATAAAGAGATAATTCTCTTCATTTGTTGCCTTTGCAGAGCTGAGAAAACCGAGAGAACGGGGGCCATATTCGGATTTTATAGCGTTCAATCTGTCTGCTACATATTTAAGCGCATCCTCCCATGTGACGGGGACCAACTTACCTTCTTTCCTCACTAATGGCGAGTCAAGCCTCTGAGGCGAATTTATGAATTCATATACATTCCATCCTTTTACACAGAGCATCCCTTTATTTATAGGATTAGTTGGGCTTGGTTCCACCCCCACAACCCTTTCTCCTCGAGTTATCAGATAAAGATTGCATCCACACCCACAAAACGGACATATAGATAATGTCTTGCTCATTTAGATTGCCTCCTTTATGTTTTCGATTTCAGGATACGGGAAGACAGGCCCGTCCATACAACAATATTTGTCACCTATGGCACAATGCCCACATTTTCCCACACCACACTTCATCATCCTTTCTAAGGATAGATATATGTGGTCTTTTGTGAAACCTAGATCTAAGAGTCTCTGAACAACAAAACGGTACATTATAGGAGGGCCACACATCAGGGCATACGTATCAGCAGAAGATAGCGCTGTCTGGTCAAACAACCCGGTAACGACACCAACATATTGTTTCCATACGCCTTCCTCGTCTCTGTCCACGCTGTACAAATATTTTATATCTTCCCTATCAAAGAAACTTAAGAGCTCATATTTAAACAGGACATTATCAGGATTGTTTGTGCCATACATAAGGATTATGTCATCAAATTCATCCCTTTTATCCAATAGATAGAGTAACAGGGAACGAAGCGGAGCAAGTCCAAGCCCTCCTGCGACAAGAAGGAGTTTGTGGCCCTTTAGGGCATCTATGGGAAAACCCCTTCCATAGGGCCCCCGAATAAAAAATCCGGATCCCTTCCCCAATTCAAAAAGGGCATTTGTCAGGCTACCTGTTTTTCGAACACATATCTCTAAGGTATCCAAACGTGTAGGAGGAGACGATATACTTATGGGTGCCTCTCCTTTGCCAAATATGGAAACCTCGATAAACTGCCCTGGCTGATGTCCGAATTCCTCCCATGTAGTCCCGTCCTCAAGCCTTAACTGAAATAAACGATGGTCTTCAATCTGCGGCAAGGTCCTTATAATGGAAACAGGCCTTGGCTTATAGATATTCTCTGCACCTGGTTGCTTATTTGCCTCCATTCGTCAACCTCCTTATCCCATGTGTGTATTCATTATGAATACCTCATGAGATTTAAGGCAATTTCAGTACCACAAGAATAACTGATTAATATTACTGATTATTTTTTGATATATCCCGCGATATCCATAAAACCTGGGGAATATTTCCCCGCCACAGGGGAAATACTCCCCAGGTTTATAAACAAAAAAATGCTGATCTAAGGTGGGGAGCAAGATTTGCTTTCTTGCATCTATAAACTCCTATGAACTTCCGGACACAACCAAGGATGAGAAGCTCTCAGCCTCTAGCATTCAGCACTCAGCTTAAAGAGGGGCGTCATTTTCCTTTTACTCTTATTTTTCTGCTTGTCCTTGGGCATGAACTCGTCTAAATTTTATTCTTTACTGAATGCCTGTCATTGCGAGGAGGCCGGAGGCCGACGTGGCAATCCCATTCTCTGCAGACACTTTGAGATTGCTTCGCTAAAGCTCGTAATGACAATATGGGTATTATGCAAAGGTCTCAAGAATTGAATCTATTCTATCTTCCTCTTTAAGCTGAGAGCTGATCGCTATTCTCATACAAACTGAGCAAGGGCAAGATTCCTACCCCAGGAATTCTGCCCTTGATTATCAATTAGCTCTTATCGCCTTCGACCTCTTCAAATTCTGCATCTACTACATTCTCATCTTTACCTGAGGATTCGCCGGTATCACCTGCACCACCCGCATCACTGGCATCACCTGTAGCACCCCCGGCAGCCTCCTGAGTAGCGGATGCATACATGGCCTCGGCTAGTTTATGCGATGCGGTTGTGAGCGCCTCCATCTTCTTGTTAATCGCATCGGTATCATCGCCCTTGAGGGCTTCTTTGAGGTCAGCGATGGCATTTTCTATATTGCTCCTGGTCTGCGCATCCACCTTATCCCCATGTTCCTTCAAGGTCTTTTCTGTAGAGTATACAAGGGCATCTGCCCTGTTCTTTGCCTCAATAAGGGCCTGTCGTCTCTTGTCTTCTGATTCATGTTCCTGGGCTTCGCCTACCATTCTATCAATATCTTCCTTGCTTAAACCAGAGGAAGAGGTGATCCGGATAGACTGCTCCTTGCTCGTGCCTTTATCCTTTGCTGAAACATGGAGTATACCATTGGCATCTGTATCAAAGCTCACCTCAATCTGCGGCATCCCCCTTGGTGCGGTTGGTATGCCTATAAGATCAAACTGCCCAAGTAATTTGTTATCCGCAGCCATAGGCCTCTCACCTTGAAACACCCTGATAGTAACTGCAGTTTGATTATCTTCAGCCGTAGAAAAGACCTGTGCCTTTTTGGTAGGAATAGTGGTGTTTCTGTCTATAATCTTTGTAAAAACACCGCCCAAGGTCTCTATTCCAAGGGATAGCGGTGTTACATCTAATAGGAGTACATCTTTTACATCCCCCTGCAAGACACCGGCCTGGATGGCAGCACCTGCAGCAACAACCTCGTCAGGATTCACACCCTTATTAGGCTCTTTACCAAATATCTCTTTTACCCTTTCTTGAACCTTGGGCATCCTGGTCTGCCCGCCAACAAGTATCACTTCATCTATGTCGTCTGCGGCCAAACCTGCATCTTTAAGTGCCTTTCTGCATGGTCCCTCTAACTTATTGATTATATCCTCTACCAAGGCCTCCAGCTTCGCCCTGGTTAATTTTATATTAAGGTGTTTTGGGCCAGAGGCGTCTGCTGTAATAAACGGCAGGTTAATCTCAGCCTCCTTCATGGTAGAAAGCTCATGTTTTGCCCGCTCTGCTCCTTCCTTAAGTCTCTGTAAAGCCATACGGTCTTTGCTTAGGTCTACTCCTGATCCTTTTTTGAATTCTGCGACCAGGTAATCAATAATATGGTTGTCAATGTCTTCACCACCTAAATGGGTATCACCATTTGTAGATTTTACCTCAAAGACACCCTCTCCTAATTCAAGTATGGATATATCAAATGTCCCGCCACCAAAATCAAACACCGCAATCTTTTCATCCTTTTTCTTGTCCAATCCATAAGTCAGGGCTGCAGCAGTTGGCTCATTAATTATCCTCTTTACATTAAACCCTGCAATCCTACCCGCATCCTTTGTGGCCTGACGCTGACTATCATTAAAATATGCAGGCACAGTAATCACTACATCTTCTACCTTTTCTCCCAGATATGCCTCTGCATCCTTTTTCATCTTCTGCAACACCATAGCAGAAATCTCAGGTGCGGCATACTTACGTCCATCAACCTCCACAGCCGTGCCACCATTGTCCGCACGCACAATCTTAAACGGCATTACCTTCATGTCACGCTGAACTTCAAGATCTTCGACCTTTCTCCCTACAAGACGCTTTATTGCATACACTGTCCCTTCAGGATTTGTAATGGCCTGACGTCTCGCTACCTGCCCTACTAATCTCTCTCCCCCGGAAGCAAAGGCAACTACAGATGGCGTAGTCCTGGCACCTTCAGCATTTGTGATTATCTTTGATTTTCCTGCTTCCATAATCGCCATGCAGGAATTCGTAGTTCCGAGATCTATTCCTAAGATCTTTCCCATATTATTCTTCCTCCTTATCCTTTTTCTCTAATCTCCTTGAAACAGAAACCTTGGCGGATCTTAAAACCCTATCATGAATCTTAAACCCCTTCTCAAACTCTTCCGTTACCATCCCTGATTCCATATCCTCTGTATCTACCTGTAACATTGCCTCATGATAATGTGGATCAAAAACCACTCCTTTAGTTTCTATAGGTTCAACACTATGGCGTTTCAAGACCTCTAAAAAAAGTTTCTCCATCATCTCCAGGCCTTGAATGAAATCTTTCTTTTTAGAATGTGATTCTCTACCCATTAAAATGCCCTTCTCTATGGAATCATAAACCACAAGAAAATCCTTCAATAAAGACGACTTGCCATATTTAACAATATCCCCTCGTTCACGCTCCATCCGCTTCCTCATGTTATCCATCTCGGCATAAGCCCTTAGATATTTGTCATTTAACAGGGCTACTTCCTCATTAAGACGTTGTATTGTCTCTTTTGGATCTTCTTTTTTCGCCCTTTCTTCTTGAGATACCTCTGAAGCAAGGGGCTCATTTTCAGATAAATTATTATCTATACTTATATCCTTCTCATCATGCTCATTTGTTGTAGTATCAGTAGCCTTTCCTTTATCCATATTAAATTTCCTCCAGTAAGTTACTCAAGACCCTGGATATGTAATCTACTAATGGTATCACCTTTGCGTAATCCATCCTCATAGGTCCTATTACCCCCAACGATCCAACAGGCACACTCCCCTTGCAATAGCCGGTAGCAACCATTCCACAATCAGAAATTCCAATATTAGTAAGATCCTTACCTAAAAATACCTTTACCCCGGGGGTTTCAATTATCTTGGTTAGTATCCGCACAATCTTACCTTTATCCTCAAACGCCCTTACTATTTCTTTGAGTTTATCTAAATCTGCAAATTCAGGATAATCAAATATACTCTCCTTGCCCTCTATCCATAAATCAGTAGTGTCTTCCACACTGTCTAGAGCCCTCACACTCAGGCTTATCGCTTGCCTTACAATATTATCAAACCTTGCCTTCTCACCTAGCATATCTTTTACCAGCATATCCCTCATCTCTTTTATAGTAAGGTCTGCATACAAATCATTCAAGTAGTTGTTATACTTATTGAGCTCGTCCTGTGGCGGTACATCTTCACTATATACAATATGATTGTGGACCACCCCCGACTTGCTGACCAAGATAACCAGAATCTTGTGTGCCTCAAGTCTTACAAACTCTATGTGCTTAAGTACAAACATTGCAAGTTTCGGCAGTATGATAATAGAAGCATTCTTTGAAAACTCCGAAAGTAACAATAATGACTCTTTGAGGGTATCATTTAAGCTTCCAATACCCTTCCCCATATGCCTGGTGATTAAAGACTTTTCTCCATTAGACATAGCCTTTAATTCTAAAATCTCATCCAGATAAAGACGCAGCCCTTCTGTGGTAGGCACCCTTCCAGCAGAAACATGTGGTTGATGGAGACACCCTGTCTCCTCCAACTCCGCCATTACATTCCTAATCGTAGCAGGCGAAAGGCCAAGTCCATACTTGTAAGCCAGCACCCTGGACCCTACTGGTTCACCATCGGCAATATATTCTTGAACTATTGCCCCTAATATCTTCTTTCCACGGACATTTAAGGTATTTGATGTACTTGCCATGATTTATCCTATTAGCACCCATATCGTCTGGTTGCTAAATAATCTATATAGAGACTCTCCGGTTTTATGTCAACATACAACAAATCCAGAACAGATATAAAGGGGGGCAAAAAGTGAATAGTAAACAGTGAATAGATTTATTCCTGGATGATGTCCGGAGTGTATTTATATGAAAATAGGGGTCAGTGGTCCGTGGTCAGTTGTTTGTGGTATATTGGAAGGTGAAAATCCTATCTGGAGATTTTACAACGGACAAATAAACAACGAACTACTGACAATGCCCGCTTAAGGTAGGACAAAAAACACCTTGACATTAGTATAAAATGAATATTGATATAAACCAACTGAGGGATATAAAAGGATTTTGAATAATCACGTAACAGGTGGACTATGATTGCATATCAACTCACAATACCGACAGAGAACGCTCCTGGAAAACTTGCTGAGGTCTCCGGAATTCTCGCAAAAGAAAAGATAAATATCCGAGCAACTACAATCTCATCCTTTGGAGAAAAGGGGTTCTTTAATATCCTGGCCGATGATCCAAAACTTGCGCAAAAGGTCCTTACCAGGGAAGGGGTACCGGCAAGTCTAAAAGAAATAATTGCCGTCGTCATTGAGGATAAGCCTGGCGGCATGGATAAGCTTGTTCAACTCCTGGCTAAAGAGGGCATCAATATCGAAAACGCCTATGGTTTTGTCCTTGAAACCAATAAGACCGCAGTCTTTGTTATTGATGTCTCTGATATCGAGGGGGCCCAAAAAATATTGAAGGAACATCAATTTAAAACGCTCAGCGCTGAATCACTGGCAACGATAGAACCCTTTCATTATATGAAATATTAACCGTCCTAGATCCTGATCGGGACAAGTTATGCTCATTTCCGGTTTCTCTTAATACATTTTTTCCTGTCTTTTTGAAGTGTTGACATAGGATACCCCACCGAATATAATAGCATTAATCAATGATAATAGGGCAAAGCAAATATGCCCGGAAATGTATTCAATATCATCATATCAAGGCAGATTTGCTTGTTAATTAATGGTTAGGTGTATTGAATATTTAAAAATAGAAAGGAGCAAAGTGATGAAAAAAGTTAAAGCAACAAAAACACAGGTGGAAAAAGAAAGATCGCCTAAAAAAGTTGAGAAAGTTATCAAAGCTAAAGGACATCCAAGCGGAAAGTTGCCAAAAGATAAAGAATTACATCATATAAAGCCAGTTGCAGAAGGTGGAAAAACCACTCCTAAAAATACTAGCGTTGTCTCAAAAGCAAAACATAAAAAAATACATTCCAATAGAAGAAAACGTGGTAAAATATAGTCGCATTCATGAATAAAACACATTATATATATAATGTGTAAGGAGGAAGTATGTCACCTGAGAAAATAAAGCATTTGGAATTCATTCAAAATGTAATTACCAGAATGAATACAAACTCTTTCCAGATAAAGGGCTGGAGCATTGTTATTGTATCTGCATTATTAGCTATTTACGTTTCCACAAAAGATAATTATTTCTTTCTCGTGGCTGTGTTTCCAACTCTTATATTTTGGTTTTTAGATGCGTATTACCTAAATCAAGAGAGAAAGTTTAGAGGTCTCTATAATGATGTTGCTGGCGTAACAGATGCGCCAAAAAAAATTAAGCCTTTCGCAATGAGACCTGATTTATATGTAGGTGGAAAATATTTATATTGGAGCGCATTCTTTTCAATTACGATTTTAAAAATGTATCTAGCAATAATACTTATTCTAATGGGTATTTTTTCATATTTTGAATTTTGCATTAACAAAGGAGGATGAGTTATGGCAAGGAGAGCATTTTTTAGTTTCAAGTACAAAGATGTTTCAAGAGCTATGGTGGTTAGAAAAAGCTGGGTAACGCAAGGAAAAGAAGCCGCAGGATTTATTGACGCAGCAGATTTTGAAGAAATAAAACGGAAAGGTGATACGGCGATCAAAAACTGGATAGACAAACAATTAGAAGGGACTTCTGTAACAGTAGTCTTGGTGGGTGAAAAAACTTGTAGTAGTCGATGGGTGAAGTATGAAATCAAGAAAAGTATTGAAATAGGTAATGGCCTTTTAGGTATTGATGTCAGTAAAATAAAAGATCTCCAAGGTGACACATCCGAACGATGTGGGAAAATACCTGAAGGCTACAAGTTTTATCTCTGGAATAATGATGATGGATATAAAAACATGGGGGATTGGATTGAAAAAGCAGCAAAGGATGCTGGCAGATAATACACATAACAAATCACTGCACTGGATTTTTACTCCGCTGCGCTGCTTAAAAACCAGTGAGTTCAAGCGTTGGGCAAACAATAAAAGGAGATAAGACAATGTCAAATTACTGGGTTGTTGGTGCAATGTGGGGTGGGCAAGACGATCAATCTGAGAAATTCATAAGAAGAGGCTATTGGTTTTTAGGTTGGGATGACAAGGATCAACCAACACAAGCAAAACTCCGCGATCAAATGCAACCCGGAGATCGAATTGCCATAAAACGAATGCTTGGTCAGGGTTCACCCAATATTGCGATACGTGCTTTAGGTGTGGTTAAAGAAATTGACGAAGAAGATAAGAGGGTTTACGTAGATTGGTTTGTGAAAGGATTGGAAAGGGAAGTCCCGAGCCGTGGCGCCTACAAATCAATCCATGGTCCATTCAAGGAAGATGATGAATGGGTTAAGGAAGTCTTTCATATATAGTATAGTAACAGCCCAACAAACGGCTCCAGCGGACGGCTTACAGCCGCCGCTGACCCCCAACGTTATAAGCAGAATAAAAAATGAAAAGAAACGTTTTAACAGTATTCCTAGCATCGCCGGGTGATTTAAATGCTGAAAGGCAGATTGTTCGTGATGCTGTTGTGCGAGCCAATAAGATCCTCTCTAGACGAATAGGTTGGCATATTGAATTATTAGGCTGGGAGGACACGCTCCCGGGCTACAATCGGCCTCAAGAACTAATAAATAAAGATGTAGATGCATGCGAATTATTTATCGGCATTCTATGGCGCAGATGGGGGCAAGAAAGTGGGAAATTTTCATCTGGATTCGAAGAGGAGTTTGTTAGGGCAAAAGAAAGAAGAATTAGAACTGACAGTCCTGAGTTATGGCTTTTTTTTAAGTCCATTGATGAAGAAGCGAAAAGAGATCCAGGTGAGCAGTTAAAACGAGTATTAAAATTTAAAGATGAGCAGATTGAGAGTAAGGAACTATTCTTTAAAGAATTTGATGATATAGAGCAATGGGGTAAATTGATCTATGATTCTATAATGACTTATGTTCTAGACTTGTCAATTGAAACTCCAAAATTTAAAGTCGAAGAGCAATCCATTTCCTTAGGCATCAGGCAAGAAAGCATCGATGAAGAATTAGAGGACTCAGAAAAATTAGAAAAACCCTATCCTGATGACTTAATAGATATATTTAATACTACTACCTCAAAGCTAAAAAATGATTTAGAAATTTCATTGGATATTTGGGAAGCCACGAGGATCTATCTCCAGGCAAGTGTATGGTTTTCCCAAGTACATACAGGCGAAGTTTTAGGCAACCACGAGATTAATCTTGTATACTTAAAAAGAAAAGAATGGAATTTGTCTGATTCCGAAAAATGGTTTGTTTTCAGGTCTTTTATAAGTGATCAATATAATAACAGGCCAGGATGGTTCTGGCAAAATAATTACTCAGATAAAGATATAACCAACTTTTTGGTTTGGCTATCCATAAAGGATAAGAAAGAATCTGTTAGAGTTGGAGCAGCAAAACTAATTTATGAAGCCAATCCGTTAGTCAGTAATGATACTATAATAGACTGGTTAAAAGATGATGATAAAGACCTATTAATTTATGCAATTAAACTTATTAAAAGGAATCAAATCATAGGCCTCCATGAAAAGATTGACCCATTCCTCAACCATAAAGACTCATCCATTAGGGATGAGGCTCAAAATACCAAGATTGAGATTTTATATACTATTATGCCCGATAATGCCTTTAGGTATCTAATAGATACTGGTGCAAAAGTGCCTAATATAATATCTAATACTTTAAATGACTTGACTTTAAATGTGAACAACAAACTTTTATTTGAAGCTTTGGAAAAGGGAGAGTCTCATTTAAGATTATTCTGTGCAGAATATTTACGAAAATCTGGTGTGTTAACAGAGGAAAAATGTAAAACGCTTTTTAAAGATCCAGATCCAAGGGTCAGAAAAGAAGGGCTTTTAGGCTACATGGAGCTTGGCTACGATGTCGAAATGGATTTCATTGAAAAGATGTTCCCTGGGACTGAAAAAGAAAAGGGAAGGTTTGCAGGATTGGGTCTCCAGCCAGTTAGACCTTCTGATTTTTGGCCTATTTTATTAAAGAAGAAAAAGCCAGAAGATTTATTATTGATGCTAGATTTTTTTTCAATCAGGGGCGCAGAGGCCTATCGTGTTTTAGCAATAGACTATTTTGCATTCATTGAAGATAGAATCAGGCAAGATTTAGAAGACGAATTTGAGAACTTGAAGAAAAAATCGATTTCAAAGCTTGTGGAAAAATATGGAACTGACATTTCAAAAGGTTGGGAAAAAGATACTATTAATTGGCTTAAGAGCAAGTTTGTTTCCGCTGCTTTAGATGGTTTGTATCTCCATGGAAATCAAAAAGATTTAAAATATGCAAAAAAATATATTGGCAATACTGGATTTAACTTAGCAGATAATGCAGCTATTAAAATTATACAAAAATATGGCAATTCCTCCGACATTAAGAAATTAACTGAAGCCGCTTCAAATGTATATGGCGAAGCAAAACGGGTTGCTTTAGAAACAGCATATTGCTTTTCACGTAATAAAGGTGATTATCTAAAAAACCTTATCGAAAGAAATGATGAAAAGACTATTGATGTGGCGATCACTATTCTTTCAAATAGCAAAACTCCCCAGAAAGAAAATATAGCAAAAAAGTTATTAAATCATGAACAAGATAGAATTCGGTTAAAAGGGCTATCAATATTAGTCAAAAACAAGTCGTCAAAACATATCGAAAAATTGCTTTCTGACTACCTATCAAAAGGAACCTATTATTACAATGTAATATCATGGATTGACAAGCTACTATATTCAAAAGGAATTTATCAGGAATATTTTAGAGAAGCTCTATTCAAAACTGTATAAATAAGAGAGTTTCTTATAACCTTGCTCTTGCAGCCGACAGCTGATCGCTGCGGCTGAAGAGCCCGTTAGGCAAATAATATATGGTTCAGTTCGAAGAAAAGAAAATAGCAGGGTTCTCATTTATTAAGATTGGTAAATTTTACAATAATAAAAAACCGATCTTTGTTAAATATGAAGGAAAAGATACTCCTATTACTTTATCCTTATATCTGATTAATGACGAATTTAAAAAAATAGGAGAATCTGCTTACCTTATATTCTCCGATAACCAATTAATGTATGTTGGTGAATACTCATTCAATTTAAAGGATAGATGGTTAAGAAATGGTGAATACGTATGGCACCATAAAGATAAAAATATATCTGATGCTTTAAATGAAAAAAAGAATGTTACATTTTGGATAACACTCAATCCATATATAAAAATCGATAAAGACACCACAATCAATATCAGCAAATAAATTGAAAGTGAAGTTCTAAAGCAACATGATGCGCCATGGAATACGCGTGGTAAAACTAAAAAACATGAAGAATGGATAAGCGCTAACTGTGTAAAATTAACAGATATTATTAAATAAACATGCCTAATCGGGTAGCCGGAGGTTTTTTCTCCCCCAGCCCCCACAACACCCCGTATGCGGGTCCGCACGGGGCGTTTCACAGAGTAGATCCTTCGACTGCGCTCAGGACGCAGTAGCCGAATAATGAATGTTCGCCCATAGTTTCTTGATGGAAACCAACCCTTGTTCCCTCAGTCATTGATTAGTCATGCCGGTCTGTGTGACCAGCGTTCGAGAAAGCCTCCAGTAGCCTTTACGGCTTAATCCCACCGATATGGCGGCGTTAAGCGAGGTACCGAGTTTAAGCAGCTCCCTGACTTTCGTACGTGTCCTGCGCCACCGTTTCCAGTAGCACATACGCACTCGTCGCCTCAGCCAGCAATCCAGCTCCGGGATCGGACGGTAATATTCCGATATCCCGGCAGTATTGGGACACTTCCCATATTATCCTGGGAAGGGCCTTATTAACTTTGTCTCATGATATCACCCAGTTATCATATCACATGAGCCTGGGAAATGCACCAATTACTCCATTTATGCTATGGGGTGAAAATAGGACGAAATCCTACTCGCTGACCGCTAACCTATCAATTTTACAGAACCTTACACTAAGACCTCTGGGGTAAAATATTTATCGATGTCTAGACTCCCTTGTACTTTCCAGGG
>Ga0210003_1001251_pt1 | contig 22599 bp, 36 predicted proteins | sample LantaG_FD_182804 | JGI IMG/M metagenome (GOLD analysis project Ga0210003, IMG submission 182804) | Deep subsurface microbial communities from Baltic Sea to uncover new lineages of life (NeLLi) - Landsort_02402 metaG (SPAdes) (version 2) | ecosystem: Environmental > Aquatic > Marine > Oceanic >... | reverse complement strand
TGAGGAAGATAATAAATGGTTTTGGTATCGTAAGGGTGAGTGGAGAGGTGCTGCCCATCCAAGTAAACTGTCGGGTCATCAGAAATTAGTAAAACTCACTAAAGAAGAAGCCTTTATAGAGATGTTGTAATGAGTAAAGTATTATATTATAAAGAAACATATGGCGACCGCGCAACATATGGCGACCGCGAGACTTGCATCTGGAAATGTGAAGATAATTTATGGTTTTATTTTGCTAGTGGTAAATGGACTGGACCAGGTGAAGGTGGACCATCAACATATCCCGATCATATAAATGTAATACAGATGAGCAAAGAAGAGGCCTTTATAGAGATGTTATGAAATATTATTGTAGAAAATTAATGAATGTTGATGGTCCTGTAACTTATGTATGGAGAGTTCATCCTGATAATACTTGGGATATATGGGGGTCTAATGATAATATTAGTTTTAATTTATGGGAAGACATACAAGAATATCCTGGCGGCAGGCCTTTGTGGGATGAAGTTTTAATGAAAAATAAGCATTGGCCACTGTATAAAGAGATCACTAAAGAAGAAGCTTTTATAGAGATATTATAATGAGATATTTTATTAATAAACAAAACGATGATGTGGCTATATGGGCTATGAGAGAAGATGGAATGGAAAAGTTAATTTATAGAACCTACTTTCGAGGCGGTGGAAATAAGGCAGATGATGATGAATGGGTTGACCCACTTGGGGGAGAACGCTACGGCAGACGTATAACTGAAGAACAAGGGTATGTGGAAATAAGCAAAGAAGAAGCTTTTATAGAAATGTTATGAAATATTATAAAACGGAGTATGGAAGGTTGCTTAAGATGGTTTATGAGGGTCCTCATAAAAGTTTTTATGTATGGATTAATAACCACTGGCAATATTATGGACATTATCCGGCAGCTGGATCTACGATATTTGAAATCACGAAAGAAGAAGCCTTTATAGAAATATTATGAAATATTATAAAAACAAAATATTATATGATAACGAACCTTTATTATTTAGAGATTCTCAGCTTCGGGATAAAACAGCAAAGGCCATCGAAGGGCCATGGCATGAACGACCATGGTCAGAGAACATAAAATTTTATGATTATTGGATACCTGATTCGATGGGTGTATGGAAATGGATTTATTATGGATTGTCTACTCATACAATGATAGAAATATCTCATGAGGAAGCGTTTATAGAGATGTTATGAAATATTTTATATGGAAAAGTAGCGACCCTAATATTGGTATAGCTAAAGGTCATAGGGTAATATGGTGCCGCAAAAAAAATGGTCTTGAGAAATGTGTTTATGATAGTTGGGGGACTGATCCTTCCAAATGGGTTCATGTGGCAGATACCAATATGGACCCACTAGAAGAATGTGATTATGTTGAAATATCTAAAGAAGAAGCCTTTATAGAGATGTTGTAATGAGAATGAAAAAAGAAAAATATAATTATTATGTTCATAGGAAAGCTGGTATCGTTTACAGGCAGGTTAAAACCAATAATAGTGAACCATATGAACATGATGATAGAGATTATCTCTGGGGTTGGAATACTGATCAGGACCAGAGTCGTGGTTGGAATATTTTATGGGGACCTCAAAGATATATGAAAATGAATTATATCAGGCCCAACGATCGTACTTATGTTAAAGAACAAATTAAAGAAAATTTTAAAAGAATCACTAAAGAAGAAGCCTTTATAGAGATATTATGAAATATTTTATAGATATATTAAAAACAAAAAAGAGAGATGTTCGAGTAGTGGTTAAACTGGTAGATGATGTATACTGGTTTCATTCAGGTAACTTCAATCCTAAACTAGTTGGTGTTTGGTCATTGTTAGATAACCCAGTAGATGGTTGGACTGACGGCCTAATTCCAATATCTAAAGAAGAAGCTTTCTTGGAGATGTTATGAAAAAAGATTTTTGGACATATTATAAAGACACTCTAACAGATCCATATAACGATAACCATACCTGGATTTGGAGAAAAGAAATTGCTAGGTCACTTGATTCTAGAACTGGTAAACCATTTGAACGTTGGCAGTACCTCAACTACAAAACGAATGAATGGTGTAATTGGCATGTACCTATTAAAGAATCAAAATTTTTTATAGAACTAAGTAGAGAGGAAGCGTTTATAGAAATATTATGAAATTTAAATATGCAATACAATATAATATGATGATCAGTGGAACTAAAATTTTAGCTCCAACGACTGTCTATAAAGTATTTGAAGATGGTACTTATATGCAGTACATTAGAACATCTGGTCATTGGAATAGTTCTTTTAATTCAAAATTTGTTTGGATAGATAAAAAGACTAATGATAGAGTCTGGAATGAAGAGATAACTAAAGAGGAAGCTTTTATAGAAATATTATAAATCAACAGATTCATCAATATTTTTAATCATATCTTTGATCTGAAGTTTTAGGTTCGCATATGCAGGGTTTGAATGTTCTGCAACGTTTTCATTTGGAACTAACCACGTTTGATTTAACATACTTTCAATGTGAACTAATAGATTTTTAGCTCTGCATAAAGTATTTGGTTGTTTAGGTTCTTTTAGATTTTGTTCTGCATCAAGGATTGCTTTTGAAATATCCTGTGTATTGTGTAATATATTAAAGCTCGATTCATTTAATAATTCGTTCTTTTTACTTTTCATATAAGTATTTATCCTATTCGTTAATATCTATATTAATATAAAAACTAAATAAATCGATGATATTTGTTATGTAGTTCTTTACATTGTTGTTGACATCATCCGGTTTATATATTAATATTATAGTATAAATAATTTAAAGGAGAATGATATGAAAGATAAAGACACAGAATTGCTAATGGAAGCATACGGAAACGTTGCGATACAGAAAATGTTTAACCATCCAGCAATACAAGAATTTGTTATGAACCCAGATAGGGAACTCTCAGATGAAGCTTATGAAATTGCTTTTAATTACTATATCAACGCGGGTGAAATGCCATATGGTACTGCTAAAGCGAGAACAGGCGATCCATACAATTGGATAAGCGAACGTTTAATGCAAGATTTTGAATCCTATACAAGAAATAGACCATTGGAACAATAGTTTGAAATTCAAAGAACATATATTCTTAACTGAAAAAATTGCTAAAAGTGACATTATAGATGCATACATTATAATGTCTATGCCGTCACCAGATGATCCTGCTAATGCTTTTACTGCTGACGAAATATCAAAACAGCACAGTAGAACAATTATTAATGAAATTGAAAGTATTATTGTTCGTGAACTAAGACATACAGATAATCAAACATCAACATGGAAAACGTTAACTGATTATGGCGAAGAGTTAAAGGGTGTTAATTATGAACCATTTGCCAATGATTATGATTATCGTGATATTATAAATTATCTTCGTAGAGAATCTAAAAAAATATTTGGTGTTGTTATTCAGCCAAAACAATTTATTGAAGGGTTAGAAGATTCAATGGGTTATTTGCAAAAAACATACAGTAACAATTATAAGAAACAACGTGAAACCAATGTAATAGAATTAGCAGAAGCATCTGGTTTGCCTTGGACATTAGAAGCAATCGAAAAAGTATTTAAAAATTGGGAATGGGATACGGCTTATGGTGGGCAGAATTGGGCTACTATTACAAATCAAGCTATTAAACTTCAACAAGGTTCGCAAGGAGATTTCTTCAAGCGTTTAGATAGGTTTATAGATTATGTACATAATACAGGTCATGTAGCCAATAAGTTTCAAGGTTATGAAGAGGGTTGGTTGAATTTTATATTAGACCTTAAAGCTCAAGCACTTAACATTAGAGAATTAATCCCATACGCAAGTAGAGATGTTCAAAAATTGTTTAAAGATTCCTCATGGAGGCAAATGCTTAATAAGATTCCAGGAATGGGAGCAGCTGAAACAAACGATGCTACTATTGCTGTTATTCAAAAATATATGGATGAATTTGTTAAACGTCGTTATAATAAAATCCCAGACCCATATGAAGATGATTGGGATGAGTATGGTATTCATACACCTATGGCTCAATTAGCAGGGCAGTTAGGTAAGAAAAGGTTAGCAGAGTTAGTTGAAAAGGAATTACTTACAAACAAACAATTTAAAAAGATAGCATCAAAATATGCTGACTTTTTAGAAGATGATGGTTGGCTTCCAGAAGAGATAGAACCTTTACATGATGTATTATCAAAAGAGTTTTATCCTGAAGAGGATGAAGAAGGTGAAACGGGTCTCGATGGAGAAGGAAATCCAATGCCCAAATTTGAATGGTAACAACAAAATGGAGAATAGAGTTAGTTAGAATTATTTCTTAGGATTCTTAGGTTTAACATTAGATATGTTAAAACCGTTCTTATTAGAAGCACTAGCTGAAATAAGCTTTCCTAGTTTAGTATAACGATACCTTCCGTCTTTAAATTTCTTACGGTAATTTTTACCATTTGGTTTTATGACAATAGTTTCGCCTGCGTTATCTAATGCTTGTAAAGCTAAATTTAAATCAATGGACATAATTATGAATCCTTTTAAATATTTATCAGAAAAGATAAAAGAAAAACGGTATAAACCAATCCAAAGAGCATTATACGCGTGCACAGCAGGGGACCATGTTGGTAAGTTCTTTGTATTTGTAAATGAAATACCCGATGGTGGCCAATTTAAAGCTTTAACTTTCCCAGAAATGACGTTATTATATATAAGAGAAGAGGATGTCAGGGAAGGAATAGAAAAGAAAATTCTAGATTTGGTTCAGATACTTCCTAAAGATGTCTATGAAACATGTCTTAAAGAACATGAGCATAGAGAGAATTTAAAAAATAAAAACGAAGAGGAAAAATATAATGAACTTAATAATAGATGGGAGCAGCTTGCTCCACAGAGTCCATTGGATAAATAGTAAAGGTAATATTACAACATCAGATGGACGAAACGTTGGGGACATTTTTATGTTTCTAAATTCTTTACGATCTTATGCTAAACTATTCAATACGAAGAGTATATATGTAGCTTGGGATAAAAAAATATTATATCCATCTACTAACTTTAGAACTGAGGCTGCTGGGATAGAATACAAAGCTGGCAGAGATAAAGAGAAAGCTAAAGAAGTTTTTAGTAACGAAGAAGACTTAGTTAAAATGCTTAATTGTCTAGGTGTTAAAAATATGTATCCTAGAATAATGGAAGCTGATGATGTTATTGCTTGGCTTTGTCATAACTTGAATGGACCTAATGTAGTTGTTACTGTTGATGGAGATATGTATCAGCTTATTAATGAAAGAACCTCTTATTATCATCCGTTTAAAAAGAAAGTAATTGATCAAAATAATTTCGAAGAGGAAGTTGGTGTACCTCAGAAATCATTTCTTTATTATAAAGCTATATTGGGTGACTCTTCTGATAATATTCCTGGGTTGTATGGCTATGGTAAAGTTAAAGCTAAAAGACTTGCAGAATCTATTTATAATAAAGAAGCAAAGGGTTTAACTAAAGAAAAACTACTTACTATTAGGAATAATCTTAAATTGATGGATTTGTCTTTGGGGTATAAATTGGCTGGTAAAGAAGAAGTAGAAACATATCAGAGTCAATTTGATGAGTTGCTTGATATAGAAGTTGATTTAGATTCCTTTAAATCATATTGTGAAGAGTTTGAATTTAAGAGATTTCTTGATAAATTTTCAGCTTGGGAAGATGTTTTTAAAGAGTCAAGACTGTTTACACTTCTAAATAGTATGCCTTCAAACAATAAATAATTTCAGAGGACTACAATATGAAAAGTAAATATAAACAAATATGTGAAATGGATGTCGGTGATATGATTAAAACTGCCCTTGCAGGTGATCAACCACAAGGTGGACATCCAGGTGAAGGTTGTGGATGTGGAATCCAACAAGATACTGACTCAAATGTTGGTGAATTTGGATCGACTCCTGCGACAGAGCAAATAAATATTTCTGAAGACGAAGATGGTGGTGTTAATATAGGAATGGATGTTCTATCTATCAAATTAACTCCTGCCATTGTAGAAGCACTTAAAGTGTTTTTTACAGCAACACCAGGTACATCGGATGAAGGAGAACAAACATGCCAGAATTAATAGAAAATAGATCAGTTAGTTGTAACTTTTGCGGTTACGGACCTAACATAGGTAGAGAGACCACAACAAAAGACAGACGCGGGATTGTTCATGAATGTCGTTGGGTATGTGGTAAATGTAACATGGTGATACGTCATGATGAACGTATTGAAAAACCTGAAACACCTAAAAAATAAGGATACAAAAATGAGACAGAGTAGATCATTTGAAGAAGCTGTTAATGCTGCTTTAGCTGAACGTTGTGATGGAAGTCATAAAGAAGCTAAAAAAACTAAGCCAAAAAAGAAAGCAAAAAAGGTAAAGAAAGAAACCATAGAAGCCATAGAAGAAAGATATGGTCATGGTCGCAATCCACCTACTGGGACGCTTACAATGCAACGCTCAGCTGGCGCTGGTCAGATGTCCGGGAGAAGAGGGCAAAACCCACCGTATTCGTTCTATTCAGATGTAGCTAGTAGTCAAGTCAATGCTGAGTTGCAACCGCCGGAAGCGACGGAAGCTCCAAAAATCTTTCCTTACCCATTAGAGAACGTAACCAGTTTTTTAGCTGATGCTTTTTTAAGTATAAAAAGTATTGAAAGTCAAATTAAGTTAGCACATAAAAACCCAATGGTCAGTGGCGCTAAAATAAAAGAATTAGAAGCGATCGAAAGTGTTATTAAAACCGTATTGGGAAATGTTAAAAAAATTGGCGAGAGCTTGCAAAAAATCACGCTTGACTAATTTTATTTCTCCTTTATAATAAAGGTAGGAGTAGATGACAACATTGATAAAATTTATAAAAAATGTATATGCATTCGAATTTGATTTAGAAAAAGAAGCAAGTTCTATGATAATGAGATTTGGTTGGGCTAAAGATCCAATTCAAACTTGTTGTAAATATAAAGATGATCCAAGAGGGACATTAAAAATAGTATTTAGAACAAAAGACAAGACATGCTATTATTATTACAAAGTACCATTAAGTGTTACAGAAGGTTTTATTTGTAGTGATTCATATGGCAAGTATTTAAACGAACATATAAAAGGACAATATAAGTTCTTAAAAGTAACCCCAACAGAAGGAAAAGAATAAAGTGTTAGCAACAATATTAGTTATAATAATCGGTTTTACCGTCTCATCAGGAATCGCTGCATGCTTCGGTGCCGCGGCGTTTATGTTAGGTCATTCATTTTGGGCCGTAGCATTATCAGCATTAGCAATCCAATGGTTCTTAAGTGGATTATGGAATGTATATCTAAACTTAAAATTTAAGCTTCTATTTGAAGAAGCTCAAGCACAAACAAGACTTGCAGATGCATATCAAAATATTGAACTAGCCTGTTCATATTGTCAAGTTAAAAACGTTACCCGAATAGCATTAGGAAAAGAAAATTCTTTTGACTGTCAAGGTTGTAATCAAAATAATTCTATAGACATCAAGTTAACAACATCACGTTCACTCAAACCTGTTATAGCAGATTCGGCACTTAAACAAATATTTGAAAAGATTGCTGACGAACCAATTGTTGCCAAGCAAAACGCAGTCAACACAGACGAAGTTGAAACAGATCACGACAAGCAGGATAAACCAAAATAATGAACGAACCTATAACAAAACCAGATCGTAATGACCCTACACAAGATTTAAGAAGTGTAATCCTAACCGGTAGGGAGTCAGCAGACAAAACTAAAGAACCCGTTCATAAAGAAGTTGAAAGCAAATCATTTAAACAAACTACACTAAGTGTTGAAGATGAACATTCAACAAAATATATTCAAGATTTTACTTTAGCGGCACAAGACTATTGGAGGCTTAATTATCCAGACCATTTAATAGCTTACAGGCAGGGGATCGCGGATGGTAAGTTCGGCCGAAAAGAATTGACTATTCCTAATTTTTTTGATAGAATATATAGTAGTGTGAGACAACTTGTGTTGACAGTTTTAGGGAACAATAAAGAGACAGCAGAAGATCTTAATCAAAATTTTAAAGCCTTAGAAGCAACTTTTAAACTTCTAGGCCAAGCGGTTAAAACTAAAAATAATAAAAAACAAGACACCGAAGAAGTAATTGCCTTTTGTGCACAACTTCAAGGGTTTGTCAATAGTTTTATTGAAAACAACATAGAAAATGAAGAGGATTAAAAATGAGCAAGAAGTTAGATAAAATCATAAAAGATGCAAATACACCACTAGAAGAAATGACAGATTTTCAATTAGCAAGGTGGACGGCATTGGTTGAGGGTGTTAACATTATTGCTGATAAGGCTGACGATAGAGGTATGGTGTTTAAAAAGATGTCAATTAAGCAACCAGCCTTACGAAACTATATTGAGGGGACGTGCGATATTATTGCCCGCACGATTAAAGAAGAAAAAAGACAGAACGCTGCAAAAGAGATTGCTCGATCTACACAGGGAAATAATTATGGCGGATAAAATAGTTGATCACATTGAAAATAATAGAATCATATATATGAGCGGAGCATTTGATGAAAGAAAGGCACAACATATAGTGTCTAAACTTCTTCAATTTGAAGCTGACGACCCCACTAAAGATATTATATTGTTTATTGATTCTTATGGTGGTTATATAGATAGTTTTGTTGCAATACATGATGTTATGAAAATGATACATTGTGATGTAGCTACTGTATGTATAGGTAAAGCTATGAGTTGTGGGCAGATGTTACTTATTAGTGGAACTAAAGGTAAAAGATTTATTACACCAAATTCAAGAGTGTTAATGCATCAGCTTTCAACAATGTCTGGCGGTAAACTTACTGATATTGAAAATGATATTGAAGAAGCTAAACGTTTACAAAAAGAAGTTCTTGAGAAGTTAGCTCTCAAATATACAAAAGTTAATGCTAAGGTTTTAAAAGAACTTATGGCTAAAGATTCTTATATAACAGCTGAAGAAGCAGTTGGTTATGGTTTTGTAGATCATATTATAACTAAACCAAATGTATTATATAAGAAAATAAACCTATAGGAAATAAAATGAAATACATACCAGGAACAGAGTTCGCAATTAAAAAGAATGTAAGAGATTTTGAAGAAGGTACTTCATATAGGATTCATCACATCAGCCCAATCAAAGAGGGTGTTGAATATACCTTTTTTACACAGCATGGTAAAGTGCTAATGGATTTTGATTCTATTGATACAGCTGAGACACTTATCAATAAGTATAGCGATATTGCAGAGAGACAATAATGGCGGGTAAAGGCGACAAGTGGCGCAAGGATGTTGATTATCAAAAGTACTGGACCAATTACCCTGAACTCTCAGGTCAGAAACAAGAAACAGCCAAGAAGGTAATTAAACTTAAGAATGGCAAAACTAGATACATCTTCGGTTAAAAAAACAACATATCTTTTAATAGATCAAACACCTGATTATGATTATGGGAACCCATATTTTATTACAACCAGCCGCAATATTGTTTATTGGAGAATTTATAAATCTACCACGTTGGGTTGGAAGTTTGTTGGTAGTAATGTGCCAAGTAATGATAAATGGGCTTTAACACAGAAAAAGAATTATTACAATTTTGATAATTGGAAGAATGAAAAATATGATGGTAATGGCCCCGGTCCGTTATATAAAGAAATAACAAAAGAAGATGCTTTTATTAAACTGCTTTAATACTCGCCGTATACATCATCATCTCTAGTCTCATCACCTACATCATAATCCCAAATATTTTCATCACTATCTTCTGTAGTGTTATCTGAATAAGGTTTCTCAGGTTGTGGATCTTGTAATGATGGGTCTTGTGTTCCACCCGAAAGAATTCCAACATCAGTTGTTTCATCAGATACAACACCTTCTTTACATTCTGGTGTAAGGCCTGGTTGGTAACTATAATCAAATCTTTTACCTCTTATGATCCAAACATAATGACCTTGTAAGGTATTAACACCCATCGAATTGTCTTGCCAATTTCTTTCAGTGATTTCATAAAGCCTAGGACAACGAACCCAATCCTTATCAGAGACTGTATAGAATAAAGTAGCTGGAGAGATAGGACTAGTCATTGTGCATAACTCACTTAATACTTCCCCACCCGATGGGGGTAACTCATCTGTAGACCAACCAGATTCAATTAACCTAACAACGTCTTGTGATTTAGGTTCTGCCCCTACTCCAAATACATCTTGGAAAGTTACAATAGGAATGATAGCAGTAAAATCAGATTCTGTTTGCAAACCAAATTTAGATAATAGAATAGCTTCATCTGGAATATCAATTAATACGTTCATGTTAAATGGACCAGAATATGATGCTGTTGTTTCTTCTCCGTAAAGGTAATCATGACCTGTTAAAGAATAGTTATAAAGATAATATTCAACTCTAACTCCATATAGGTTGGTTAATTCTTCCCAGTACGAAGCAAAGATAGCTTGTTCATTACTAGCTTCTGATTTATTTAGGTATCTTATTGATTCCCAATTATCTTTTGGATTTCTTCCACATCTTGCCATTATTTACTCTTTCTAAAATTCGTTTTAAAACTTGGCATTTTGAAAGCTTTCTTAAGACCAGCTTTTGATTTCTTACCTGGAGAAACATTCCCCCTTACAGTACTTGCTGTTTTCATTAATAAAAGCTTTTTAGGTGATCGTCTGAAAAGAACAATTCCAGTCTTACCAAGTTTCTTAATTCTATTTTCCATATCTGGAACTTTAACTCCATACTTCTCAGCTATTTCTAATACCTGACGTTGAGTTAATTTCCATGAGCCGGCTTGTGCGTCTTTTGCAATATCTAAAATTCTTTCTGCATATGGTAAGTTTCTTGAAAACTTATCGAGTCTATCTGATTGAGAGACTTGATCCATAGACTGTCTGTTTGTTCCGCGAGCTGCTACCATACTATGTTTGGCTAATGGATCTTTCCATCTATTCTTACCTTTAGCTTGAGCTATAGATCCAACAGTTGGTTTAAAGGGCTCAGTTGGCTTGCCCCTATTTTTTCTTTTAGAATTTCTATGAACTCTTGGAGCTCTTTCTTGAATTTGGTGATGCTCTTTAAAATTAAATACTTTCTTAATATCTTTAATGTCAGAAGGATCAATTTTCTTATTTTCATCTTCTCTCATTACCTTTTGTAAAGCTAAGGTTAATGTAACGTACTTATAACGATCTAACATCTTCCACATAACATTACCAGGCGCCCAACTTTTAGATTTAATAACTTCTTTCCAAGCGTTCTCTTGATCTTCTGGACCGTAACCTGATTTTCTAGCGCCATGATATTTTGTCTTATACTTAATAAGCTTAGCCATATCATCTTCAATCTCTTGTAACTTAACTTTAAGCTTATCTTTAAGGAATGTCTTTTCAGCAGGTTCAAGATGTCCTACATAGTCATCAATAATATCATAGTCAACTAAGTCTCTACGAAGTTCACCAAGTGCTGAATCCATAGATTTAAATATTCCACTTAGATCTTTTTTAAGATAAGCGAATTCTACATCAGGGTCAAAATCATCTGAAAGCGAGAAAGGCATTTTAATCCATTTGTCGTCAAGAACACTATAACTAGAGTCGCCGCGTTTTTCTTGCTCAGGATCTAATTGTAAATAAACCTCATATGGATGCCCTGCTATTGTAATACCTTTATTATCAAAGTCATGTTTGATCTTACTTCTGGCCTCTTCATACTCTGCCATATTAGCTTTTATATTTTTTGGAACAATATGAATATCTATATCGGTATCACTTTTCCATTGCTGAGTTCCAATAGAACCTGTAATATGAAGCTCGTCAACATACTTTGAAAATTTATTACCAAAGTAATCCTTAAGATGTTTTATTATCTCATCCTTTACATCAGGTCTAAGGGATATTGGATCTTTTGAAAGGTCCCAAAGTTTAGGGTCAAGTGATTTATGAGCATAGTCAATAATCGATTCACCGATGTACTTTGGCTTTGGTTCTTTTAACCATCTTTCATTTGCTAGGTCATAAGCCGCTTTTTCTTTAGCTGGATCATTTTCCGTAGCTTGTATAACATAATAAAATATAGGATGTGTTGTACCCGTACCCATTCTTGCGTTTACAAGTTTAATATAAGTATAAACATTCTCAGTTGTTATATCATCCATATTTTCAGGATCGACAAATATTTTAACATCTATAGGTGATTTTTCATTCCAGTTATAATCCAATATAGGCCCAGTAACATAAAAATCTCTAATAGCAGTAATTCTATCTAAGCCTTGTAGGTCACCTAATATTTGTGTTGCAATTTGTCCTTGCATTGAAGGTGGTCCATCAGCTGTATATTGAAAAACTACTGGATCTAAAGAATTTCTAGGTATTGTTGTTGTTTGGATATCTTCTAGAATGGTCGATTCACTGTGAAGCACTCCATTCATATAATTATCAAATCTATCATTCATGTAATTATTTAACCATAAACGGATAAAAGACAAGAAAAAAAGCATAGATGAAAATCTATGCTTTTTTTAATCAATTGTATTTAAAGTTTATTCAAATGCGCTTTGATTGTTGCCTTGAACTGCTGCTCCAGAACCATCTACTTTCATCTTGCTCTTATCGTGCTTGAATCCTGCAGGTGCTGCTTCTAGTTCACCATTGTGCTTTTTAGTAGCGGCTGCTCCACTAGCTTTCTTCTTGACAACCGTTGTTCCAGGTCCTCCAAGTTTACGGCTAGGTAATTGAAGCTGTGATACTGTAGTTGTTAATGGTCTTGGTTCAGGTTCAGAAGTTGCTTCACCGAAGCCACCTTCTTCTGCTGGGTCCATATCCATATCGACATCTACATCCATCTCTTCTCCACCACCCATTACGCTGATGAGTTCGCTAAGTAAGTCCTTGATCTCGCCTAATATAGACGGTGCATCACGTTCCTCACCCATTTCACCTTCCATTCCTTCATCGCCAGAAGGTGGAAAGTCTCCCATTTCATCATTGTACTCTGCACTTTCGAGGTCTTCTTCAGAAACCATTACTGTATTGTAAAGTTCTTCGAATGTTTTTCTTGACATGTCTGTACTCTCCTCATTAACTTTCGTTGTGCTTTTCTTGCTTGTTTTGCTTGTTTTGCCAGCTGGGCTTATGCTCTTAGGAGCTTCAACCGCTTTGTCAAAGTCAGCAGAATCAGGACCGGTACCATCAAGTTGCTTTGTTGGACCTTCCAATTCATCACCGGACTTTTGTTTACCCACGGTCATTTTTTTATTCGTATCTGCCTCTTCAAGAACTGTTTTGTTCTTTTCAACATAGATACTTGAATATGCTTCTGCTAATTCGTCTTTTGCCATTATCATTCTCCTATAAATATTTACCCATTTAGGGTATTTTTAAAGCATTAATTTATTTAACATAATTATTTATTCATTTTTTAAAGTTTTTTCTTAAATATTTAAAGAAAGAAGTTATTATGAATAAGAAAGTAGACCAAAATCAGTTTTATATGGGCGACCCAAATTTGCCTACAGGGAAAGCTGAATTTGAATATACACCAACTATGGTTAAGGAAATAAAGAAATGTGCTAAAGATATTAAACATTTCGCTATTAACCATTTTTACATTACAACGTTAGCAACTGGTAAGACTAAGATAGAGTTATATAAACCCCAAAAAAGAGTTCTTAAGGCATTAGCTAAAAATAGATTTGTTATTTTATTATCATCAAGACAGATGGGTAAGACAACTCTTATGACAATATACGCATTGTGGACTGCATGCTTTCAACATGACAAGCGTATAATTATTGTTGCTAATAAAGAAGATACAGCAATTATGATTCTTCGTAGGGTGCGAATGGCTTATGAACAATTACCTGGATGGTTAAAACCTGGTGTTAAACAATGGGGTAAAACAGAAGTTATATTTACAAATGATTCAAGTATAGGTATTTCAACTACGACTGGTAGTGCAGCACGTGGCGAATCGGCTAACGTACTAATCGTTGATGAGATGGCCTTTATTCCTGAAGGTATGATGAAAGAGTTTTGGAACGCTGTTGTTCCTGTTGTTTCATCACATAGAGGTACTAAGATCTTTTGTGTTAGTACTCCGAATGGTGCTGGTAATATGTTCCATAAGATTTATACTGGGGCTGAACGTGGAGATAAAAATTTCAAGAATTGGCATCATGAACGAGTAGACTGGTGGGAGATACCGGGTCGTGGTCTTAAATGGAAAGAAGAACTATTAGCAGCTTTGGCTGGTGAAGGTAAGAGTTTTGATCAGGAATTCGGAAACGTGTTCTTAGAGACAGGTCAGACTGCTATTGATAGTGATTTGTTAACACATTTTAGAGAAATATGTAGAGAACCAGATTTCTTACAAGAAGATGGTAAGTATAAAATTTGGGAAGAGCCTGATGCAGAACATCTTTATGCAATAGGTGTTGATGTGGGTGAAGGTATTGGACAAGCCTCTTCTGTTGCTAATGTACTCGATCTGACTGACTTAACAAATATTAGACTTGTTGCTTCATATGCAGATAATGAAATTGATCCATTCCATTTCGCAACTATATTAAACAAAATGGGACATCAATGGGGTCAACCAAATCTACTTATTGAAAGAAATAACTGTGGTGGCCAAGTAATTGATGCATTAAAAGAGACTCATCATTACAATAATATTGTAGATTATACCCCACAGAAACAAAAATATTATAATAGATTAGGAATTTACTCACATACCAACTCAAAGTATAAAGGTGTTATGAATATGAGGTATTGGTTAAATAGTTTACGAGTGGTAGAGATTTATGATATAGCCTTAGTTCAAGAATTGGAGACCTTTGTTAAATATCCAAATGGTACTTGGAAAAAGAAGGCAGGGGATTATATTTATGATGATAGAGTTCACTCTTTAATTTGGGCTTTATTTGCTCTGGAGCCTGTGGTAGCCCAAAAGTATTATGAGGTCGTATCATTAGACGAGCAAGGCATGCCTCTCAAGATAGAGCCGTTTGATGTGGTTGCTCCCGAGTATTTTAAACTAGATCCGTTGTATCAAAAAGATCCGGATGCGCCACTGCCATCATTTATTGGAATTAATCCAGAGGCTTATGGTGATGATAACTTATTAGAGTTACAACAACAAGGATGGAGAAACATATAATGACACAAATTAGTCAAATGCAATCAGTTTTTAATAAGGCTAGTAAAGACAAATTTTTACTCGTTTTAACATTGCCTAATATATTAAGGAATAGTAATTCGGGAATATTGTCAAAAAGAACCGAAGAACTTATTCAGTTAGAAACCTTACAATTTTCGATTTGGGGTTCGCCAGTACCTGAAGTAAATGTTCCATCAGTTTCTATGGGTGTTCAAGGACAGACATATAATGTTACATCTCAAACAAAAGCTGCATACCCACCAATCACTGTTAATTTTAATGTAGATAACTTTTTTAATAACTATTGGTTACTATGGAAATGGCTTGATGTATTGAATAATTGGAAAGATAGTGGTATGCCAAGTCAGTTTGCGGAATATAAAACAGATGGTAGTGAAAAAGCTCATGCAAGAGAAAAGGCAAATCAAATAGCAAAAAATCTTGCAGGAAAGAAAACAGTACCAGATGGTGTCTCAGATATTGACTTTCAACAAATACGTATGGCAAATGATTTTCTAGATTATCAAACAATTATTACTATATATGGGAAAGATGAGTATGATAAAAATATTATACAATTTAATTATAATAATGCTTTTATCACACAATTAGGTGGCATTGGATATAACTATCGAGATCCAGAAGAAGTAGAAAGTTCGTTTCAATTTGTTTTCAATCAGATGGAAGTTAACCTACTTGATACTGAATAATAAGAGATTTTGTTTAAAGTGATTGGTAAAATAGTAAATAATTATAAGAAAGAAATTTGTATTGTAACATACTAAAATAGTATTTTTTTATAAGGAGAGAAAAATTATGGCAAGAACAATTGAGAGTGCGGGCGTCGAAATACGAGAGACCGATTTATCATTAAACGCAACATTACCTGTAGGAACTAATATCCTTGTACAGGGTTATGCATCTAATGGTCCAACCGACGAACTTGTAAACATTACATCAAATACTGAATTTGAACAGGTTTACGGTGCACCTACAAACGCCGCAGAAAGATATTTTAGACATACTTGTAAGCAAGTATTGGATTCACCAGGAAATCTAGTTTGTACTAGATTACCATACGGCCTTAGTGGTGGTGGTGGTTATGGAGACAACTATAGTGCGCTCCTTTATCCTGTTATAGGTTATGATGGAACTAACCTTTCAAGCGAAAAAATCGCTGTAGTGGGTGAACTTCTTGATACAACTACTGCTGTAGTTTATCAATCAACAGGAACAATTTCTAATCTTCCTATTTCTGGTACAACTGTAACTATAACAGTTAATACTAGTGGAACTGATTATACATTTACTGATGACGGTAATGGTATTCTTTCGGCTACATCACTTAGTCTTTCATCAGTTGCAGGTACAATTGATTACACTACAGGTGCATGGGCAGTTGATCTTAGTGCAACCTCTGTAACAACTACGACAGAAGGAATGAACGTTGGAACTACAATTAGTGGTTCATATGTTTATCAGTTAGATAACTCAACTACATATGCAGCTGCAACATCTTACGAGATTGGTGAGCCAACGCTTATCACACTTAGTGAAACAGAATACGCAGCTTGGAAATCAGGTCAGCTTATCTGGAACACAGATGGTAACTTAGCAGCAAGTAGTGTTGACACTGCAGCTAACGCTGGTATAATCATTGTTAATGAATTAAAAACAAACGTTGATGATATTAATGCCGGTTACTATGTAGCAATTAATGACAATTCAAATATTGGTGATACTACATTTAATACTGTAACTTCTATTAAATTTGAAGATAATACAACTAGTACTTGGAGAGAAATTCCTACAACTAGATTAGAATTTAATCTTTCAGGAACAGATCTTAATGATTCTATGTCAGAAGATATTGAAACATTCCCAAGTTATGATTTTAGTAATGAACTTTATCACGATAGTTTAACGATTTCATTATTCAGAGTACGCTCTAGTATCTATGGATCACAAAATACAGTATCACTTGATAAAGTACTTCAAGAGAATCATGTAGGTTCACTTGATGCTTCAAGGACTATTGCTGGAGCTAATTACTTCTTAGGTTCAATCGTTAACGAAGATTCAAATTATATGAAAATATATATTAACCCTAATATCGCTCAAAACGGCGCTTGGGTTAGTTCTGATCCAGCTATTACTGCTCCAAGTAGGCAAGTAAGACGTGCGAAAGCTTCATCTAGTGCGTTTGCAATAGGTGAGCAAGTTAATCCATCTGATGTTACTGGTAAAAGAATTGGTAACCTTCCAGAGAAGCTTGAACGTTCACTTAGACTCGCAGAGAATAAAGAACAGATCCCAATTGACTTAGTTCTTGATGGTGGTCTTAGTACTATTTGGGCTGCTTCTAGATCTCCAATTGCAACCACTGATGGCAACTCGGTTGGTGCTTATCAGGCTGGTAAATATCTCTATGGAGTATTTGAACAAGAAGTTGGGGCATCTGATGGTTACTTAGCTAGCCAAACAACAGGTACAACTTGTAGTGTTCAAAACAACTGGGAAGTTATATTCAACTTATTTAATACATTCGCGGGAGAGACAAGAAGAGATTGTCTATTCATAGCCGACCCACTTAGGCATATATTTGTTCAAGGTGGAGAAGAGAATGCAGATGAAGTTAAGGTTATGGATGGTTTCACTAGTGATGGTGATCCTAGAAACTTCTCACAACACGTTTATTGGCCTTTAAAGAACTTGAACGCCGGTACGAACTCTAATTACGCTTGTACTTATGGTAACTGGGTTAAGCAATATGATAATAGCTTAGGTGACTTCGCTTGGCTTCCAATGTCAGGTTATGAAGCACGTATTATGGCTAATATGGATGCTAACTTACAACCTTGGTATGCTCCAGCTGGTCTTAACAACGGTGTCTTAAGAGACCTTGTTGATATTGGTGTTAACCCAACTCAGAAGCAAAGAGATTTGCTTTACAGGGTAAACGTCAACCCAGTAGTATTCTTCCCAGGGGATGGATATGTTGTTTGGGGACAGAAGACACTTCAAAAGAAACCAAGTGCGTTTGATAGAATTAACGTACGTAGATTATTCTTAGTACTTGAAAAGGCTACGCTCGCTATCTTAAGGTATTTCGTATTTGAACCAAATACAGTATTTACAAGGACTCGTGTAGTTAATGTACTTACTCCAATATTTGAGATCGCAAAGAATAACGAAGGTGTTTATGACTACTTAATCGTATGTGATGAAAGAAATAACACACCACAAGTTATTGATAGTAACGAATTGAAAGTTGATATCTATCTCAAACCAGTTAGAATAGCTGAGTTTATCTTAGTAAACTTCATAGCAACTCGTACTGATCAAGACTTTAACGAATTATTATAAAAGAAATTAAATGGGTGGGTTATTAATTTAACCCACCTATTTTTAAATATTATGAAAAATGACTATAGAAATGATAAACAACTTTTAGAAGAAGCATATAACCAAGTAAAAATTAATGAAGATTTTGGTGTTGGGGCTATGATTGGTATTGGTGCCGCAGCTGTTATTGGTGGTTATTTTGGTGTTAAAGCTCTACAAGGAGCAAAAAGTTTATTAGTAAAAGGTCTTGGAACATTAGCTTTTAACGCGGCAGAAAAATTAGGTGACATGAAAGCTGAAAAATTACGTCAACTAAAAATAAAAGAAATTAATGTTGTTATTAACAAATTAAAAAACGACCAAGAATTTATGCAATTAGTTAATAATTTGAATAACGCCCCTGCTGAACGCGCTTTAAAACAACAACGTCCAGAACTTTATACAAAAAGAGGTGAACCAAGATCAGCAGACAAACAAATATTTGCAGATGCTAAAAGAGCAAGACCCAAGGCAATAAAAGAACTTAAAAATTATTTAGATTCTAAATTGTCAGAAGAAGAAAATAGACTATTTGATGAAATATATAAAGCCGCGGCTTTTAAATCTGGTGGTATTGATCCAGATCTGGGTCCAGGGTTAGAACAGTTCTAACAATACTTAATGCATTTACTGTTGGTTATTCATTTGGTGTAAAAGCTACTAATAAACAAGGTTATTAATATAATTTCTTAAACACCATATTTCCACAATCCCAAATTCTATCATAACCATTAACTTGCATATTTTCCCATTCAGATAATTTAGGATCAAATTTATCTAACTTATCTTTGAGTTTGTGTTTCTGAAAAGCAACTCTATGATGTCTTTTTAAATAGTTTTTATTCATGTACCAATAATTAGGTTTACTAATATGACTTAATTTAAACTCTAATTTGTAGTACATATTACCTTGTGACCATCTTTTATCAGCATAAGTAGTAATTTGTTTTGGGTTATAATTTCTCTCGAAATGTTTTAATAACTTTCCAGCTGTTCCAATGCAATTAAAATTAGCTATAGTACAATATCTAATAAGTTCCCATTCCATATTATCAGCCCCAGTAATTTTTCTTTTACCAAAAGTCATTACAGCAACTAGCCTATCTTTATAAAAACAACCTAATTTAATTTTTGATTTATCTTCACCTTGTATGTGATATTTATTAAGGAACTTATTTTTTAATTTAACATCTATTTCTTTTATTATACATTTTCTTGCTTGTATTTTATATTTTGAAATTCCTAAAATATTCTTTAATCTATTTTTAACAATTTGTTGTTTAAAACCCCATTCATCTTCAAATATGTGAATTAACTGAATATTTTGTTTTTCACATAATTGGGTTTTTTCTAAATGATAATTTCTATCTTTATTACCAGCTAATTCAGCATGCCAATAATTACCATTTAATTCAATAGCAATTTTTTTATGGGGAATATAAATATCTAACTCTAAATTATTATCTAATATTGTTCTTGTATTCTTTTTAATAATTTCTTTTTTGTAAAAAGAATTAACATATTGATATATCTCTTCTTGTGGTGTAGATGTTACTGACGGAAAACATATGGGGCATATTGGCCTCGACCCATCTTTTAAACTTGATATGAATGTATTATTACATTGCTTGCATTGCCATTGATACTCATGTTTAACCCCATTATATGATATGATATTAAACATGGTTGTATAACTTGAAGTTGTTTGCATTTTGACTTTATTATAAAAATTGTTTAATCTTGATTTTTTCCATTTTTCTTTTAGTTGTTTATTTTTTTGTGGGTTATCAACACCATATTTTTTTAAACAAGTTTCTTTATATTTTTTAACAATACTTGGTATTTGATTTTTAAACTCTTTAGATTGAGCAAATTCTTCAACACCATATTTTTCTAAACATGTTTCTTTTCTTTTTTGTTTGAATTCCTTTGATTGTGTAGCGAATTCTGTTCCGTATTTTTCCAGGCATGTTTGTTTAGATTTATTCCTGATTTCTTTTACCTGTTGTGGATGCTTACCATATTTGCTTAAATTTGTTTGTTTTGTTTTTTCTTTAATATCTTTATTATTTGATGAACATTTATAACCACAACATTGTCTATAACCATTTAAACCGTTGGTATATTTTACTGGTTTATTATGGCATGTATTACAAAGTTGTTGAGATGTTATATCATTTAAAATACAATAAAATCGTTCATTTAGTTTGCTATTAGATGGAAGAAATTTTGTTATTGTAATAACATTGTCATAAATTTTCTCTATTTCTTTTGTGGTTCTACGCCAATTTCTTGATTCAATATTCTTTATTATTTCTTGTATTTTTTCTTTCATATAAATATTTACCACAACCACTCAAAAGAAAAGAGTTGATATTAATATTAAATTAAAAAACAGTGCTAGCTATAAATATTTTAAAGAAGACAAAACGTCTTTTATATAAAAAGAATATATAAGGAGAAACAAACATGAGTATTCAAGATTTTTATGCAGCTGCACAAGCAAAGGAATTTGCAAGGGATTTCCAATTCCGCGTTAGGACATTAGGACCTTTCACAGAGGATGATTTATTATATATCACTACGGCTCAATTGCCTGGTAAGACTATTAATAATCAACCAGTTCCATTTATGGGGCTTCCATTTAATGTTCCGGGATCAGTTTCATATACAGGTTCTGATGCGTGGGCAGTTACATTCAGGTGTGATGAGGGTCTTAATATCCGTAATAAGATGGAAAATTGGATGAAAGAAATCTTTGACGACGAATCAAGTACTGGTAAGTATGGCGTTCCTGTTGAAGAAGCAACAATGGATCTTTTAGGTAAAGATTTAGAACCAGTAAGACGTTATAATTTTATTGGAATTTATCCAACAGATTTAGCAGGACTCGATTATAATATTGAGGGTACTGGTACTCCACTTACATTTACGGCAACTTTCGCATACCAGTATTGGAGACTCGTCGGATAGAACGAGTTATAAAAGTTTAAAGAAAGCCTTTCTTAGAAAGGCTTTTTTTCTGGCTATTAATAGTTACTTTCAATTAAATATTTAAAAGGAATATAGTTATGGGTTTAGGAGATATAGTAACAGCTGCGAAAACATCAGCATCTAAAGGTTTAAATAATTCATTAGGTAATGCTTCGCGTAGATTACGAGGAGCAGTTGGAACTGATTTTGGTTTAGGCAACGCTATTGGGGCTAATGGTTTTCCATCTGATTATAGTGGTTTAACTGAATGGTTTTATAATGTCCTATTAACTTCAACAAATTCTGTACCTATTCAATCCTTATGGTTAGTATACTTTGATAGAATAATACCATCAAATGTGGATATTAAAATATATGAAAATAATAAAAACGAATGGGATCTTACTAATGGCAATAACAACTTAACATTGGGTGGATCAGATAAACCAGGTTTAATATTCGCTCAAGCTGTTAAAATTCCTGGTGATGGTATTAACGTTTCAAGATCCGGACCTGCAAATGCTGGTATAATAAAAGGTTTAGTTGGTAATGGAAGAAAAGATCCGGAAAATTTAAATATATCATTCCTTGAAACTAATAATTCATTTACTGATCTTAATTTAAGACCGTGGGCTATAAAGGTTGGTCATAAAAGTCTCAAATACTCATCTCTTAAAACTAACATTACAGTAATTCAATTAGCAAAAGCCGGTCCTGGAAAATCTTTAGTAGAAAAAGCAAAATGGATTTTTCATGATGCTTGTCCTATTGATATTGATACTCAAGAATATAATTACGGTGCCGATGCTATAACTAGAAGACAAGTTAATTTTGCTTATAATTATTATACATTATCAAGTAAAGATAATATTGGTGAAACTAGTGTTTTAGATTTCCTTTTAAATAAAACAGGATTAGATCAGTATAGTCCTGGTAATCTTATTGAAAGGGCAGTTGAAACTGCAGTTGATCTTGTAACAGGAGCCGGGGAAAGAATTTTAACTAATG
>Ga0210003_1001250_pt1 | contig 22606 bp, 55 predicted proteins | sample LantaG_FD_182804 | JGI IMG/M metagenome (GOLD analysis project Ga0210003, IMG submission 182804) | Deep subsurface microbial communities from Baltic Sea to uncover new lineages of life (NeLLi) - Landsort_02402 metaG (SPAdes) (version 2) | ecosystem: Environmental > Aquatic > Marine > Oceanic >... | reverse complement strand
GTAACTACCTATCAATGACAACAACTTTTAAGCAGTACGAAAAATAAAAAGTACTATATAGAGATGTGGAGTTTACTACCATAACTACCATAGAATTGAAACGGAGCAAATCTAAGGCTTTAAATCCTAATCGGAGCAAATCTAAAGCTTTAAATTTCTATGGTAGCTACCATAGACTACCATAACTACCATAGATTTTTGTGAAAAAATCACCAAAAATCAGTGTTTTTACCCCCCTGAACGCAAATTTAAAGAAAAGAAGTTGATATCACACCTTTGATATATTTATAAAGAATAGAAACCTATGATTATTAGGCAAAAAGGAAAAATCCTTAAAATAAAGGAAAAATAGCCACAAAAATAGGAAAAATGGATATAAAAGAGATAAAAGTTAAAAAAAAGGAATTTGAAATTTCATTAAAGAATTTATTAAATTCATTTCAAAAAAATACAGAAACAAAAATAACAGATTTAAGAATATACAACAAATACACCGAATATAAAGAGAATGATTCAACTTATTCCAGTGAATTAGATGAAATTAATTCTGTGGAAGTAAGAATTGAAATTACATCATTATAAAAATGACTGAACCCTACTTTGTTTCAAGACAAAAGAAATATAATAAAAAAATGGAAGAAAAAAAGATAGAAATTAAAAACAGAATTGAGGAAATGAAAAAAGAGATCGAAGAATTTAAACAATCCCAAAAATCATTTAAATTTAAAGTTTATTTATTTAAATTAGCTTTAGATCCAAAAAATAAATTCTCAAAAGAAGAATATAAAGAAATTAATTATTTAATTGAATCTGATAGTAGAATGATCCCACATTATCAAGAAAAAATTACTAAAATTGAATCTACATTATATGTTTTTGAATCAATGTTAAGTGAATTAGAGAAAAATTTAAAATGATAGAAATTAAATTTAATAAAAATACTTTTTTACTTAGTTCGATATTATTTTTATTTTTATTAGTTCAAGGTTTAGTATTTACTAATGAATTATATTCTCAATTTATTTTGGGACAATGTTCCTTAGTCGGTGGAGTTATAGTAAATAGGGTATTTAAATAATGGATGGATTTAATTTATTAAATAATTCTATCGAATATTTAAAAGAATTAAGGGATATTACAGATTATACTAAATCTACTGCTAAAGATAATGATAATTATAATGAATTTGTATTATTATCTTCAAAATTATTAAATATAGAAAAAAGTATAGATTTTTTACAAGAAGTACAAAAAAGAGGATTTGAAATAAAATGAAAAAAACAGAAAAAGTAGAAGTTGTACCCGAATTAAAAAAAATTAATAAAAATTTAGTTACTCATAAAGATTTAAATGAGGTTAGAAGTAATAAGAAAGATTTAGTAATTAGTGAAACTTTTATTTCATGTAGTTCATTAATAGTAGGATCATCAATTAGAGATGATGATAAAAAAATTATAATTTGTTAAAAAATGGCAAAAGTAAAAAATTTAATTAATAATGAAAAAAGTTTTGAAGTAACATTTGAAATTTCAAAAGATGAAATAAGTAATGATTTTAATACATTAGATAATTTTAATATAATTAGTGATCAGAATATTAGTTATGGATCTAAATTAGTTAAGAGAGGAAAAAATGAATCAACTTTATATTTTTTAATACCTAAAGAATTAAGAAAAGATATTAAAGTTAAAAAAAATGGAAAAAATTTATTCAAGATGGCTAAAATTAGTAAAGATAAATTTATTATAGTTAGAGAAAAATGAGTAGTGAATCAAATTATATAATTATTCCAGTAATAGTAATTATTGGCTCATTATTTGGGATATCTATTATGTATCTCGAACATAAAAAAGAAAAATTAACAGAATATTTAAAAGAATTAGAGAAATAAAAATAAAAATGGAAAACAACAAAATACAATTAATTAAAGGAGATTGTCTTAAATTAATGAAAGATATCAAAGATAAATCTATAAATATGATTTTATGTGATTTGCCTTATGGAACTACTGCTTGTAAATGGGATACTATAATCCCTTTCGATCAGTTATGGGAACAATATAATAGAATTATTAAAGATAATGGAGCTATTGTATTATTTGGGAATGAACCATTTAGTAGTGCTTTAAGAATAAGTAATCTAAAAAATTATAAATATGATTGGGTGTGGAATAAAAAAAATCCGACAAATTTTGTAATGGCAAATAAACAACCTATGAGATGCACAGAGCAAATTATGATATTTTATAAAAATCAGTGTGTATATAATCCTATAAAATGGAAAGGTTTGAAAAATCATAAACAAGGGAGTTCAAAAGAGAATTTTACGGAAACAAGAGGAAATATAAAAAGAGTTAATGATGATTTGTCTGGAATGAAGTTTCCTAAAAATATTATAGAAATTGAAAAACATAGCAGTCAATGCGGGCTACACCCTACACAAAAACCAGTCGCTTTATTTGAATATTTAATTAAAACTTATACTAATAAAAACGATTTAGTTTTGGATAATTGTGCTGGGAGTGGTACTACTGGTATTGCTTGTCAAAATTTAAATCGTAATTGTATTTTAATGGAGAAAGAAGAAACGTATTGTAAAGTAATTAAAGAGAGATTAAACTTAAAATAATATAAAGAAAGATGGAAAAAAATAAAATAGAATTAAAAAAAGGAGATTGTCAAGAACTAATGAAAAAAATTTTAAGTTCTAAATTTAGAGATTTTCAAAGTTTTACTGATAAAGAAACAAACATAAAATACCAAACTATGACGCTAGAAACTTGGGATTATTTAATAAAGATATATGATATAGAGGTATAATAATAAAATGGTAAATGCAGATATAAAAGAATATATAGAAGAAAAATATGGATTACATTTAGATAGTTATAGAGAATTAGAAAATGTAATATGGGATTTACAATCCCAATTAGATAATTGGGAACAATAAATAATAAAATGGAAAAAACAAAATATTGTAAAAAGCATACAGCAACTAAATTATTTAAAAACTATACAAAAAAAGGAATTACTTGGATTTGTTTTTCTTGTAGTGATGAACAATCTAAAAAAGATAAACTAAAACAACAATGATAAAATGGTAAGTGAAATAACAATATTTAAAATAGAACAACAAGTAAAACAAATGGCTATTGATAATAACCATAATTTAAATGAAATGATAATTCAATTAAATATTATTAATGATAGATTAGATAAATTAGAAAAACTAAAACAACAATAATAATAAGCAAACAAGTAAAAAGATGAAACTAATAAATAAAAAAATAGAACTTGAAAATAATAAATTTATTTTTGTATATAAACTTGATAATTATTATGATTTTGAAATATTTGAATATACTGAATATTTAAAAGAACAAAATATTATAGATTTATCTCCTAGAACTTTTGGAGATTTTTTAATAGAAGACTCTATCATAAATAATTATTCCGAATTAGCACAAGCACTTCAATTTCAAGACCCTATTCCAAATTTGATTGAGTTAGGTTTTACAACAAAAACAAATTTAATCAAAATAAAAAAAATTTTGAATAAACTAAACCAAGAACAAGAAAAATACAAACTAAAAATAAATAAATTAAAAGAAGAACTTTAATTTAAATAATATAAAGGAAAATGGAAAAAAAATGTAAATGTAGAAATTGTAAAACAATATTTTATGAATATTGGTTAAAAGATAAAAATATGTGTCCCATTGTAAAATGTAATGGTGGAGTACTTGAAAGGGTTGATATCAAACAATAATAAAATGGAAAACAACAAAATAGAATTAAAAAAAGGAGATTGTCGAGAACTAATGAAAAAAATTTTAAGTTCTAAATTTAGAGATTTTCAAAGTTTTACTGATAAAGAAACAAACATAAAATACCAAACTATGACGCTAGAAACTTGGGATTATTTAATAAAGATATATGATATAGAGGTATAAAAATAAAATGGAAAAGAAACATAAAACAATAATTTATACTTGGTTAGTGATACTAACTTTATTACAATTAATTATATTTGTATGGAGTTATGAATATTTTAGAATTATATTAGAAATAGTTATTAATATTATGGAAGTAGTAAGAATTTAATAATAAAATGACACTAAGAAGAAATAAATCACAAATAGAAGAAATGGCTAATGAAATAACTAATAATATTTGTTATGATGAAAAAATAACAGATGATGAGGGTTATTTTAAAGAAGATTTAGTTTTTGAGGTTATTAAAAAAACTTTAAATAAATACTTATAATAATAAAATGAAAGGAAATAATGGAACAGGCAATATAGAAGAAAGAGATTTATGGCAAACAGATCAAGAATTATTTGATAAATTAAATTTACAATATAATTTTTTATGGGATTGTTGTGCTAATTTTGATAATACTAAATGTCAATTATTTAGTGATGATTTTGAAATAGTTAATAAAATTGAAGAAACTGCGTGGATGAACCCCCCATTTACTAAAGCAAAAGAAATGTTCTCTCATTTTTATAAAGTAGTAAAAAAAGGAGTTGCAATTTATAGATGTGATAATATGGAAACTAAAGTATGGCAAGAAGTCATATTAAAAAATGCTAATTGGATATTAATTCCTAAAGGTAGATGGAGTTATAATTTTTTTGATTTTACTAGATCAGGAGTTAAAAATAAAGGTTCAAGATTCCCTAGTGCTTTAATTGGTTTTAATCTAGAACCACCTAAAGAAATAGAAGGGACTATATTATACCTAAAATAATAGGAAGTAAACCTTTTCAAAAATAAGGTTTTAATTTAATATATTGATACTACAAGACTTATTTTATAAATAAAAATTAAAAAAATAACACCAAATAATTTTACACTACATAGTTAAATGGTAAGTATTTATATTCTGTCTTATTTTACTTTACATTTAGATAGTTTTGTAAATATTCTTATTCTTCTTTAGCTATTTCAGGGCTAATATAAGACTTTACTTTACCTACATAACCATAATGTTCTAATACTTGATATATACTTGTAAAAATCCAAATGTAAGCCTTAATCACATAGAATTGAAGAACAAAAAACATAACTGCCCAAATTATTACAAAAAGTAAAGTTAAAAAATCTGTAGCTAGATCCCAAAAACTACCAAAAAAATTACCTATTGTTTCTAATATCGCCATTTTTATTTATGATTACTCTTACTTTTTGTTTTTCCCCAAATTGTATGATTATCTGTAAAGTCATACCATTTCTTAGCTCCCCATATAATAGCTACAATAGTTCCTAATACAATTACTGCAATTAATACATAATAAAATATAATCCAAATACTTACATTAATCTCAATAAGTGAAACTACTCCAGCAATTAGAGGAGTAAATATAGTATTTACATCTTGTGGTGTTTCAACTAATAATGATTGTTTAATTTCATAACCAGCTCCACAAGTAGTTTCATTTGAATCACATAAAATATAAACAGAAATATACTCATAATCCCTATCAGGAGAAATAGTTATATATTCGGCATTTAATCCAGTAACATTTAAATCTCTATTTAATTGGTAAGTATCTCCCTCATCATCTTTATATACTACAGCATAACTAAATAATTGAGTATAGGCATTATTATTATAAATTGTATAATGTAACATCGGATCTAGCGAGATCCTATAATTCTTAGCTTCTTCAACTTGATAAGTCAAATTTGTGGCAACAATACTAAAATAAGAATTAATCTCTGTATAATCTATATCTTGTATAGCTAATAATTCCTCTACATTATTTACAGAATCAAAAATTTGAATAGCATTAGCACTATTAAACATTAAAAACATAATAAAAAATAAACTTAATATCTTTTTCATAAAATTTAAAGGATTATGATTATTAATAAAACTTTTCATTTTATACTATCACTCCTCCTAATATAGTAGTCACACTTACACCCATTCCAATAGCAATTATTAGACCTCCTACCATCATAAGTTTATCATTGTTCATCATCATACCAATTATCATAATCATTCCACCTATAAGGATCCCAATAACTAATTCAAATAAAGCTTCCCATGTTTTACCCCAAAACTCAGGAGCTGTAACTTTATATAAATCATCATTTTCAACAATTAATGAATAGGTTAATGTTTCAGCCCCTACAAATAAATTCCCTAATTCTGTTTGTTTTTCTACATCAACAAAATCATAATCTAATGAGTATGTATCATCTTTATAATTTACTTTTCCTTTTAATAAACAAAATTCATAATCCCCATCATAAGATAAATTAAAATCTGAAATACCATTTACTAAATGTTGGATATAATATTCTTTATCTCCATCATTAATCCAATATTCTCCAAATTCTTTTTCATCTACGCAAGGAGTAGTTAAAAATAAATCTTCATTATTGGCTAGATTTTTATTTATATCATAAATAAAAAATTCTATTGTTTTAATAGGTTTTTGGATACTAAATGGGATTACATCACTAACTTCAAATAATTTATTATTTTCTGTGTCAATATATTCACAATAAATAAAATAACTATGGTCTCCATTTTCTAATAATGTTAAATCATAATTAAATCCTAAAATATCTAAATAACTTTCAACTAAATCATTATCTAAATATAAATCACATGAAGATTTATAATTTAACAAAATTGAAATTGTATCACTATTCGTTATAGTTTGATTTGCTATAGGGAAATAATTAGTAATGATAGTACTTTCTGTGATATTATTTATTACTACTGGATCAACATTTAAATTAATTCCATTTAATGTATTTAATTCTATAATTTGTGATTGAGATAATACAAAATCAAAAAATCTAAATGAATCTGTGTATCCTTTATAATCTCTTAATAAATCTTTATCTGTTCCAATTCTTAATAAATTATTAAATTGATCAATAATCATTTCATCTTGATCAATAGCAGTATTAATTAAAATGCCATCTTTATAATAAGAAATATTTTTACTTATTGTATCAATAGTTAAAACTAGATGGTACCATGTTCCAGAAATTAAAGGAGCAGTATCAATTACATGAGAATCAAAAGTTATAGTCGGAGTTGTTTGATTTAAATGATATAAAATAGTTTCTCCTGTGTTCTCATTATAAGTAAAATCGAAATGGGAGTAATTTACATCATAAATACTAAATATATTAGTTTCTCCAGCCTTATTTTGTCTGTTAACCCATATACTAACAGAAAACTGATCAGGAATTGTTTGAGTTCCTAATGTATATATATAATCATTACTACCATCATATTTAAATGAGTATGTCCCCCATTTAACTATATTATTATTCCACGTCCCACCATTCCTAATAGCATTATTCCCATTTCCCGAGGTATCAAAAATAACACTTCCAGTCCCCTCCTCAAATTCATATCCTACTAGTTGATTTTCAGTAACAGCACTAATACTTATTATACTAAACATCAATACTAGGATCATTGTTATACTTTTTCCCATATTACTATAATAAGAATTTTTGTTATTTAAATTATTTTCCATTTTAACTAAGTAAATTTATTACTCCTCCAACAATTAATACTACAAATAAAAATACTCCTATCGTTTGAGCAATTCCTATAATCCCTCCAGTCATACCGCCGAACCATGATACTAAATTATCGCTAGTTTCACTCGGAGTATCGCCAATAATATTAGTTTCTTCATAAATTGAATCCCCTCCAGTTTCATTATTTACAGGATCTAATGGGACACTATCTAGTATAATATTAAATAAAAATTCTTCACTTATTATATATTGATAAGCATTACCACACTCAACCCTATAAGAATAAGTTTTTTCTGTAAATGTATTTGTGTAAGTAAAATTTTGTATTACATTTTGTGGTACATTTAGATCAGTACTTGAAGTACTACCATCAATTATATTATAACAGCTTAAATCAGTAAATTCTGAATCGTGAGAATATTGAAAAATTAAATCATCATTTAATGTAGATAAAGTAATATTCTCTCCTTGAACTAATCCTATGATTGAAATATTAAAAGCATTATTATTTATAACATAATCAGCATTAAGTAAATTACCTAAATAATTATATGGATAAACTGCTAAAGGATAATTATCCGTATAAGCTCCATTTACATAAGGAGAATCACAAATATCATCACCATTACCATCAACACAACCAGTATTACTTTCATAGTAATTCCCTAATGAGAAATAATAAATTTTTCCTAAATATTCAAAATCATAAACCACATTAATAACTAAATCTGTTTGTATAGTTTCACTAATAACTACATCATTTCCAATAAAATTATTGAAAAAAGCTGTTTGGGAGTTTCCAGTAAAAACTTCTGTATTTGCTGTATTAGTTGGATCAATATAAGTAAATATATTTTCTGTAACTTGATTACTTAGGGGAGTATTAGAAATAATATCTAATACTTCGTATCCTGATCCAGTAGTACTTATTGAATTAAATTCATTATTTTTAATTAAAACATTATTAGCCTTTATATTGATATAATAATTATCTCCTCCTTTAAATTTAGTATCACTTTTATTAAAATTATTATTAGTAATAGTTGTCCCTGATTCGTAATTATCTACAGAATTAGAAATTATATTAGCATTATTTAAAGTACCTATCTTATTAAAAGCAATATTATTAATAGTATTATTAGTCACACCAATTAACATTTTAGATCCAGCAGTTCCAGTAATACTTAAAGCTCCATCATCTTGAATAAAACATTTATCAGTAGTAATAATATCACAATTTAATCCTCCTAATAAAACTAATCCTTGTAATTTATCAATAATGGTTATTCCTAATAATTCTGTATCTTTTCCATTCGGATTAGTAAAAGCTCCAAAAACTAAATCTCTAGGTACATTTTCATTATTAATAAAAATATTATCTAAATTATTATCAGCATAACTAGAATAAATATCTACAGCTTCATAAAATTCTTGGAAAAAATTATGATTAAATAATTGTTTTGTTATACTTGGAATAACCATTTGAGCATTAGCAGATTCTCCTATATTATCATCATTAGAATCTAAAAATACATAATTTTTAACTATAGAATTAGTATAAATATTATTAACTTGGCTAAAAATAATATTTCCATTAATAATACTATTTTGGGTATCTGTATTATAAATATAAGAATTACCACTAATAGAATTATACTCTAAATAAGTATTATGTATTTTATTTAAATTCATAATAGTATGAGCCACACCACCAATAGTTGTAGTATAATAATTTGTTTGTATATAAGAATTATTAATAATGTTATCTCCGAAATAATCCATTCTACCAAAAAGAGAGGGTACTGCGGAATCAAGCTCAACAAAAGAATAAAAATTTTTTAATTTAACATTATTTATATTATTATATCTGAATAAGGCTCCACCTCCCGCCACACCATGAGTAGTATCTAATTTATTAAAGTAAATCTTGTTAATTTTTCCTTGCGGTAAAACAAAACTAAAATTTAAAAAATCACTATTTTGAACATCCACACTAGGATTATGTTTAAAAATATATATATCTTGATTAGCATTAATAATAATATCATCATTATTTCCAATAATAGTGATATTATCAAGTAAAGCATTAAAACTAAAACAATAATTATTTAAATATCCTACTGGAATTTCATTAAAATCTAAGATATAAGTTTCCCCATCTATCCATCCGCTAGTTTTCCCACACCCTGTTAAAGTTGTTACAGCATTAGCACTACTCAACATTATAAATAATGTTAGCATAATTAAACTTAATTTTTTTATCATATAAAATATTAATATCTTATTTATTTATATAATTTAGTATTTTTATTCATTTTTTATTATTGTGCTCACTTATAGGTAGCTCTTTCATTAATTTATCATAATCTAGATCTAATTGTTTACATACATCCCCTAAAAAATCAAAAGAAGTAAGACTTGTAAGTAAAGTCATTATTTCATCAATCTCAGTCCCAGTATATTTAGTTGATGAAATTGTAGGTAATTTCATTTTAACTTTTAATTTTAATTCTTTTCCATTTTTAGCACTTAATCTTATATTTTGGGTTTCAGGGTTTAAAGATCCGAATAATTTAAGTAATTCTATAGAAGTATTATATCTTTCAATCTCCCTTTCATCAAGACCACCTTTTAATTCTTTCTCAATCCATTTATCTTTTTTCAATTCATATTTTAACATTTGAGATTTACAAATATTATAAAATGGACATTGTTTTTTATGATTGAATAATTTAGTTTCATCAATTTTTTCAGGAATACAAGTAGAATATTTCATTACATTTCCATCATATAAATTTTTAATATCTTCATAAGTTAATTTTTTAGTATTATTACATCCACCATTAAATTTAAATAAATAACAGCCACTATCCTTAAATAATTGTCCTATATCAAAAACTACATACCCCAATAAAGTAGGCATATTATTTTTTAGAGAATATAATAAAAATCTACTTAACCAGTTATTAGTATCTTTACCATAATAAGCTAAACCCATTGTTGCCCCAGTATCTAAAAAAGCTCTAGGAGTAATAAATATTGTATGTAGATTTTTTTTAGCAGTAATATTCAATACATCTTTTAATTGTTGTACTTCACTCATTGATCCTATCCCCACATTAGCGAAAGCATTTTCATCAACTAAAAAAGAATCTCCAAATTCAGCAATAGCCACTTTTTGTCTATATTCTTTTTGATTAGCACATACTTGGTTTTCTGTATCAAAATTTTTATCATCATAAAATTTGGTTAGAGAAAAAATAATTTTTAATCCTATCAGGGATTTTCCACTTCTAGTTTCTCCCTTAATATTAATCTTAACCATTTCTTTAGCTTCAAGTTTTCCCTGTAGCCATTCATTAAAAGTTTTAGTTAAATTTCTATTTAATTTAATCCTAGTATCCTCATCAAATCGTGTCATGTCTTGTAAAATTAAAGCTTCAAATTTATCTACTTTGAAATTTATATTTTTTACTTCTAGTAATTTTTCAAATTCTTGTTTTTCCATTTTTTATTTTTTTATTTTTTTAACATGATAAGGTTTTGGGCGAAAATCCTCAATAACTATAGTCTTACTTTTTCTTTCTTTGATCCGAATATATTTATATACAAAATTTCCTCTTTTCATATTAGATCCTAAATTTATTAATTTATTCAATTCATCATTAGTAATTAAATAAACTTGATTTTCATTCACCATTTTTTACAAATAAGATATATTTTTTTATCCAGTCTTGTTTATGTTCTTTTAATATATGTATATTAACTAAAAAAAAATATACTATGGAAATTGTTTTACATGAGAGATTATTAAAAAAATAACCAATCCATCCAAATAATATTACTGCTAATAATCCATACCATACCCAAAAATCTTTAATTATATTTTTCATCTTTCAATATAATTTAACCCTACCACATTCTTACCATCAAGAATAATATATTTATCTTCATATATCGCCATTACCGAAATATGATTTTTAGGAAAAATAAATTTATAGTCTATATTATGTTTATCTAAATATATAGCCCAATTCAAAGCCCAATATTTACAATTAAATTGAAGAGTATTATAATGATAATTATCTTTAACAAATTTATGGTATTCAGTTAAGTTTTTATTGGATTCCCATTCACCTAAAATATCTTTTTCATCTAACATTTTTAGATTATTTTTTTTTACTTCACTAGCTAAAAAAGATTTTTGTAAAGGAGTTTTAATTAATGAATCATCATAAATAATTGTTAAAGAGTAAGTTATTAATAATCCACTACATAATATCCCTATGAATATCCATTTAAATAATTCTATTTTTTCCATTTTTTATAAATATTTATATTCTTCTTTTTTATTAAATTTCTTTCCCGTTAAAGTTTCATAAATTTCTACCCAATCAGAATATACTTCTTTATTTCTACCATCTACAGATTTAATAGTTTTAATTAATAATTTTGAATTAATTGGAATACTATTTCTATTCTCTTCATCAAGAATTTTGTAAAATTCTACCATTTTATTTAATACCTCTTAATATAGATTTAATATTTTTAATTTCCTGTTCTATTTTAAAAAGTTTATATTGTAATTTTAAATCTACTAGCATTACAAAAAATGAAATAAATAAAAATATATACATGATCAATCCAGCCATTTTTAACTCAAAATTAAATAACAATGTAGAAAAAATTATGAACGATACCAAAATTAATAATGTTACGTATTTATATACATATTTCTTAAAATCTTTATCTAATTTAAATTTATTCAGTTTCACCATTTTCTATATCCAAAATATTTTTTTTTTGTTTTATAATCGATCCCCCTAAACTTTCATAATCTAACTCAGCTCTAATTAATTGTTTATATTTCTCTTTTTTTTGAAATATTAATTTCCCTAGTTCTTTTTTAGCTTCGATTAATTTTTGTATTTTATTCATCTTTTTTTTCAGCTTGACCTTTAGCATATTTATTCATAGCTTTTCCTACTCCTAAAAAAAATCTCCCAGTTCCTTTCAACAATTTTTTACTTGTATTATTTTCATCTTTTAATTCTTGTAACTCTTTTTCAAGGTCGGCTTTTTCTTTTTTTTTTAATTCATTATTAATTAAATTTTCAATTTCTTTTTTTAATTCTTCATTAGTTTTTTCCATTTTTTATTTAAATATTTTTCCACAATCTTCACAGACATAATTTTTACTATAATTTGACTGCCCTATATAAAAAAATAAGAACCACATACCACCACGATCCTTATTAATTATTTCTCTTAATTTATGTTTTTTACACTCTACCATTTTATTGTTTAGGATCCTTTCTATCATATTGAATATTTGGGTTTAACTCAATAGCCTTATCCATACTTGTTTTATAATCAAGTAAATTATCTTTAACTACTTGCCTTAGTACATATTTTTCCATGTATGTTTTTTGGATATAATCATTAAATGATATTAAACCATCTTTATCTTGTGGATCTTTAAAAACACATTGGGCGTAAAAATCAGTATTCAAAGCTTCATCAATACTTTCAGCTTTAATGGTCATAACATAACTCCCATTAATTAAATCTTTTTTTACTTTATTTCTTAATTCATAAGGAATAATAATAATGTCCTTATCTCTTGTAAAAATTCCAGTTATTTTATATGTAGCAATTAATAAAAATTTATCTTTTTGTATCATTTCACCATCATAATAACCAAAAAATTTTAATCCAGTTTCAGTATCCAATAATAATTGTGATCTTTTAAATGTTAAAAAACCAGTTTTCCAATTTCTCCATTTTAATCTAGAATCTTTATTATGGTTACATTTTTCAAGCTCAATTTTATATTTACCATATAATAGATCACTATGCTTTCTCTCATTAGCTTTAATATTTCTAATAATAAGCCAAATAATTAAAATTATTACTCCTACAAAAAGACCTAAAAATAATCCTGTTCCAATTCCACCAGCAACAACATCACCCATCCCACCTTTAGCTTCTTCTTTTACTACAGGCAGATTTTCTACTACAGAAACTCCCCAAATAGCACTAGAAACATAAAATGTCAGACAAAAAGCTAACATTAATTTAATAAATTTATTAAAATCTAAATTCATCTTAATTTACTCCAGCCATTTTTAATAACAAGATCATCATTAAATCACTAATAAAACTCGTAATTATTATTAATAAAAATATTTCATTTTGTGTAATTTTAAGAAATTTCATTTTTTATCATTCCCCAAATTATCGTATTTATATAATTGTTTTTCATATTTAACGACCATGTCATATAACTCTTTAATCTCATCAAATTTAAGAACTAATAATTTTAAAGTAACATCTCTTTTTTTATCATCAATATCGGCATTAGTTAAATTTATTTCAACTTGTTTAGCTTCTTTATACAAATTTTTTACATCAGTAATCATTTTAGAAACATCTTCCATTTTCATCTCAACTTTAAGAGATTTAAATTTATCTACATCTTTTTGAATCTGTTTAGCATTACCTAAAAATTGTAATACACCATAATCATCTTTCTTATCAAATAGTTTTCCAAACATTGTAAAAATAATAATAATAATAAGATTTATAAACTTATGGCATACAAGACACACACGACAAAGCATTTATATACTAGCAATAATAGTAATTTATTATCTTAATGTGATTTATTCACATAAGTATTATTTAAAAAAAATGGTATTCAATTTTACAAGCTTCCTATCTGATGTAGGAACAGGATTAGGAGCGTTTTTAAACGCGATCATGGAGCCTTTAGTTTACTTTATCCTAGTTTTAGGAATTGGTGGAGCTATCGCAGGATTAATTTACGCTATCGTTGATAGAATTAAGAAACACGCATAAAATGGTTTTCTCATTTACAACTTTTTTAACTGATGTGGGTGTTGGTTTAGGAGCTTTCTTAAACGCGATCATGGAGCCTTTAGTTTACTTTATCCTAGTTTTAGGAATTGGTGGAGCTATCGCAGGTTTAATTTACGCGATCGTAGATAGGATTAAAAAACACGCATAATTTTTATGTGTGGATTTTTTTAAATCTACTACTTTTTACTTTTATTCTAAATACAAAAACTTATTAATTAACTAATTTTACTCTATTCTTATGGGACTTGATCTAAAAAAAAACCTATTCATAGAAATATTTTCTCCAAATCCATCAAATAAATATTCTAAAAGTTTATTAAACTTAAAAACTATTGTAGAATTGGAAGAAAAAGAGAAATTTAAAATTCCTGAAAATGTATTATTAAAAATTGAAGATTTAAAGAAAAAAGAAGATGAATTTATTGAGGGGATCCCTTTAAATATAATTGAACATTATTTTTCTCAAAAGTCCAGTAATTTTAATTCATATATTAATTGTATGTTTAAAGATAAAGAAATTAATATTAAAGTAAATGAATTATATATTTTATTAGAAGATTTTTATAAGGAAATATTTTTAGTAGCTTCATTACTCGCAACATATTATAATTTAGAAATTAAAATTACTGGTGAATCAAATGATGATTATGCTTAAAATTAATTAAAAAAAGGGGTGAACATTACCCTTTTTAATTCGGAATTACCAGTTACACTATAAAATAACAAGACAACATCATAAAAGTAATAAAACAATATCATTCTTTACAATGGGCAAAATAAATTAGATTTTTATATTTTATAAACTTTTGTAAAGATCAACATCACTTCTAATTGAATCTTTATATAATTTTCTAGTATCAGATTTAATTTCTTTATCGTCATTATTTTTAAAATATTCTTCTTGTTCTCTATTCAAATTATAAACATTTTTTCTCCCATTAATCCTTTTAGCGTGAGATATAGCTATAATTTTTTCATCATATTTAGCTTTTGTAAGGCTCATTTTTAATTTTTCCAGTAAACTCCATCGTCCCTATTTTTCTCATTTTCTTGGTAAATAGAATTAGAATCTTTACTATTATTCCCATAAGCATTATTTGAAGCCATGATCTTATCTTCATAAAGTTTATCATCAGTCGTATTAACTTGATCTAAAACATTTTTTTGATTATTATACATATTTTTTTTCATAATAAGAATAGAAACTTTTATATATATAAACTTATCTAATATAATATTAAGTTCGCAGACTTCCTAATAGAATCGCAACTTATAGACAAAGAAAGGGAATCATAAAGTAATTTATGTCACGCTTACTTATTTTTTAATAGTAAATGTTTAATTATTCCTTTCTTTTGTCGTTTTTAATTCTATATATTGTTTATTTCCTTGATAGATAACATTTATTTTTTCTAAATTCCACGTAGTAATAATATAAAATAATATTATAATTTGTAAAATATTCCCTAAAATCCCTAGTAAAAAATCTATAGAATAACCTAAAATTGTTATAACTAGTGTGATTAATATTAATTTTCTATTTTCATCCATTTTTAATTTATTTTTAATTTAATATATTTTTTTAATTCTTCAATAGTAGTAATTTCTTCCATAATAATTTTACTCTCTACATCATATTTAATTAATTCATAATTTTCATCAGAAACATTATCCTTAATATATTTATATAATTTTTCTACTCTCTCCTCATACAAAGTTTCATATAAAAAATCTTCAGATTTTTTAGATGTTTCAAGAATTTCTTTAGGAATTGTTGTTATATAATCTTCACTCATTTTTTTATACCTATATAATATCTAATACTTCCCTTTATCACAGCGATTTTATTTTCTTTTCTTAATTGTCTTAGTACTTTTAACAAATATCCATTAGAAATATTAAACCTACTTAGTAATTTTTTTTTACTAATCATAAAAGTGCTTTCTTCAAAATATGTTTCTATAATTTCTTTTTTCTTCATTTTTATTTATAATTTTTTAATGTTATTTCTTGTTTTCTAAGTAAATCAAATTCTTTTATTTTACAAGATTTACATAATTTTTCTTCGCTTTCATGTGATAATTTTTTAATACAACCATCACAAGTAAGATAATATTTCTTTAAAGGTTTTTTTGCCATTTTTTAACTTTCTTAATATCTTTATTTAATTTATTTTTTAATATTTCTAAATAATTTAAATATGATTCAAAATTATCTAGGCTAGGAATTGATGAACCTAATTTAAAACTATGCTGGATCATTATTAAATTATTATTTCCTCCAGTTTTACTAATTTTAATAAAAGATAATTCATTATTAATTTCTTTTATTTTTTTATCCAGCCTAACCTTATATTTAAATTGAGCAGTAAAAGAAGAATTAAAACAATCACTACAAATACGAGATAATCTACGAGTATCCATTTCAACATTTTTACTACACCTCAAACATTGTATTTCTACTTTTGCCATTTTTATTTAATCACCAAGATAATTAAAATAAATATTATCCATCCTAATTTATCATCAATATTATCTAATAAATTATAAATTTTTTGTAAATCCATTTTATTCATAAATCTCCCTACTTAAAATAATTTCCGTAATATCAATTATTTCAGCAGTAATATAAGTATCATCAATATATTTTTTTATAGTAAATAACTTATTAAAATCTTTCATACCTAAATTATAATCTCTCCATGTAATAGCAGTTCTTTTAAAATCATCACCTAATATAGACTGAAATATTATTAAATCTAATTTATCTGTAAAGGATTTATTAATAAAAATTCTACAAGAATAAGTAGTTTTATATAATAATTCTACTTTTTTTATATATTTCCATTCAAATAATCCTATTTTGACTAAAAAACTTAATCTTTGATTAATAGTTTCTATCGCTTCTTGTTTATCTTGAATATCAAGATCAATTTTAATAATTTCTTTATAACTAAATACCATTTTATAATATTTCTTTATAGTTCATTTTTTACAAATCTAAATTATAAGAACCATCAAATAAAGTCCTCTGTTTTTTAACTTTTTTCAAATCCATTTTAGGAGTACTTTCAGTATAAGAATTTTTAAATTTTAATAATTCATAATCGACTTCACCATATTTTAATGGCTCATCCTCAATACCTCTTATGGTTTTTTCATCAATAGTAACTTTTACACGATCACTAACATATTTCCTAGATCCTCCCTCAAATTTATCTATAATCGCATTTCTTGTAGAAGTTTCAATTTGATTTTCATTTTCTATATCTTTTAAAGCATAAATTGTATAACTTCCTTGAGGTATAAAAAATTCATATTTAGTTTCAGTATTAGTCATCTCAAAAGTAACTTTATATTTAATAATCTGCCTTGTTAAAACATTATCAGTTTTAAAAAATTCTCTTTTAGAAACATCCCCTCCAAACTTTTCTTTATAAAAAGCTTGTTGTTCCCCAGCTACCCGCCATCTATTTTTAGTCCAACTCGATTTTTTTATCATTTTTTTATTCAATAATAGTTTCTAGATAATAAACTTTAAAATGCTTTTGATTTTTTAATAGCATAACTTCTATTTTTTGTCCTATCCAAAATTTAGTAATTCCTTTAGACTTCCAGTATTCTAGGGCTTTTTTATTTAAATAAGTAAATCTTTCTTCACCAAAATAATCAAAATAAATAGTTAAATATTTATTTCCTTTTGAATCTACTCTTTTAGTCATCTTAATTATTTCAGTTTTAGTCATTTTTATTCACATAATTCCATACTTCTTTATCTCCATTTTCTTCTTCAAATTCGTGTCTTAAAATTTTATCACAACACCTAATAGGCATACCTTTATCTCCATCATATACTTTTTCACATACAACACATTGATATTTCATTTTTAATTTTATTTTATTAAGAAATTAACTTAATATAATCATTATATAAAAAGAATAAAATTTATTCTTTTGAAATTTCATCAGCTTCAATTTCTAAAGTCCCTGAAACAAAATTAATCATTTCTACAGGCGATTTACATTTAGGACATGAAGAAATAGCAGTAAAACTAAACTTATTATTTCCAGTAATGGAAACAGGCTTTTTAATTACTATTTTTTCATGACTAAAATTACAATCAGGATTAATACACATAAAAGTAATTACTACTCCTTTATTATCCATTTTTAATTAGATTCCTCAATTTCTTCTTCTTCATCAAGTTCATCAACATCAAAATCTTCAAAAGATTTAGCTGGTTTAAATTCACTTTTATATCCAATTCCAACATAAGAAGTTTTTTCTTTAGTTTCAGGATCAGCCATTTCATAAGAATAAACACTAAATAATTTTTGGTTAATCTCTTCTTTAGCGATCAATTTTTTATTAAGGGTATTAAACTGGGCTGGAGTTAAAGTAACAAAAATTTCATCTTCATCAGAATTATTTTTAATTACATTTCCATCTTTATCTTTAGCTTTACATAATAATTTATGAGTGTTAATAGTTCTCATCTTACCATTTACTTTAGCTTGATTAGTTTTAGAAATAACTTTATTAAATTTAGGGATGAACTCATCACCTACTTCAAACACGAAATTTTGAAGTACAATATTTTCTTTAGTTTTTAGGACGTCTCCCTCTTTATTAACAATATCAGTAATTTTCATTTTTGATTAAATAAAGTCCCATAAAACATAACCAAATAACCACAAAATAATTATCTTACAGGACTTATAGTATAATTATAATAATTACTTATATAAAGATTACTTATATGTGATAATCAATTCTTTTCTTATGAGCATTTAAAAAGGCTTACAATATAATTTTAATATGGAAGTATTTGAGCCTAGAAAACGGAAAAATTTTGATGATGAAAGTATTAAACAACTATATAAAATTGAAAAAAACCAATTAGAAAAATTAAGAAAAAAAGATATAATCTTTTTAAAATGGATTATTTCAGATACAATAAAACTTAAAGGAAATAATCATTTAGTTAGTTATTCCCTTAATCTTGTTTCAATTAATAAAATAGAATTTTCTATTGATATTCTAATGAGCATATATAATTTTAAAACAGAAACTAAAGGTATTTATTTAAAAAGGTTATATTTTCAAAATGGGAGCAAATAAATATCAAAAATTTAATTTTGTAGTAGAAAAACAAATTTCAATTAAGGAAACACCAAATATAAAAAAATTAGCGTTGAATAATGTTTATGTTTATACTATTAGAGAATCATTACATAATTTTGGATTTATTTATATTTCTTCAAAAAAATTATCAATAAATACTAGACTTTTAGGAAAACAATTAGAATTTTACAAAACTGATTTTAATGAAGAAACTAATTTAAAATTAATTGAAACTATCACAAATCAAAAAATAGTTCAAATGAGCAATACTAAAAATGATGATCTAAAAATAAATAAAAATGAAATTGAATTTTCTATTGTTCTTAGGACATTATTTTATAAAAAATTATTATCGGAAGTAGATGAAGATAAAAAACAAGAAAACTTTTTAACTAAAGAAGCTATACATACAAAAAGAATAGCAGTAGATAAATATTTATGGTTTATTGAAGAAGTAACTAATTTGAAAAATCCACAAAAAAAATTACTTAAAGAAACAATAAATGGAGCCGTGATAGATAATAAAATTAAGAACATTTTAATTAGTGAATTAATAAATTTTAAATCAAATAAATACATACATTTAGAGTCACATAGTATAGTTTTAACACAAGGAGGAACTGGTAAATCAAGTATTTTGGGAATCATAGGTAAAAACCTTGATGATACTTCTAACGCTGGAATATTTGGATCTTATGATGTTAAAAGATCACAATGGAACGCTGGTTTAGTTTCTCAAACAGACCATCCTATTTTAGTAGATGAAACAAATGAGATGATAGCAAGTGGAAAAAGTATTTTAGATACATTAAATAAACCTCTAGATAATGGAACATATTATTATGGTAAGGCTGGGGCTAGAAATATTGAATTTGGGAACCAATTTATTTTTTTAGGGAATATAAGTGATGAATTTAATTTTGAAAGATTTATTCAAGGATTAAGTAATAATGTTTTAACTATTGGGAGAAGATTTGCCTATGTAATTTATGATACAAGATTAGAATTTAAAAATGGGGGAAATAGACCAAAAAAAAGGACTGATTTTATTAATACTTTTTCAGAATTATTATCATATTGTTTTTATGTGTTGATGGATATTAAAGATTATGTTTCACTAATAAATAGTAAAGCTTATATCAAAAGAGCAGAAGAATTAAGGAAATATATTAAAGAAAAAACTAGACATATTGAACATATCGGAACTCAACATTTTTATAATGAATATATTAAATCATTGGATGGTAGAATCCCATTTTTAGTTTTAAAATTAGTAGTTTTTGAAAATTTAAGATATATTTTAGATCATAATATTATTGATACTCCAAAATATTATATAGCCGATAAATTCCACAAAAAATCCATAGAAGTTCTTGAAGATATTAAAGAAACTTTCGATAATATCGAAAAACACCAAAGAGGGATGGAAATAACAAATGACGCAGAGATAATACTTAAACAAAAATTAAACCATTTTACTAAAAGTAGTAATTATATTTTAGAATTATTATGTGAAAATTCAAATAATTTTTATAGAAATAAATTATTTCATCCTATAAAAGAGGGAAATTCTGATCTAAAACAAAAAATAAGAGAAATTATACAAAATTGTAAAAAATATCCAAATTCAATAATAAAAATTAATGAAAATATAACTCAAATGGGAATAAAATTAATTTATACTACTGAGGAAGTTTATTTTACTATATTAAATCAAAGTTTATTCAAAAAAATATGTGTGTTTTATGAAAAAGAAGATATTAAAATAGATAAATGTGAAAAAATTGAGATGAAAACTGAGAAAAAAGAAGACATTGATATTTTGGACGAAATTGGAATTGATTTATAAAAAAAAATAATTATGTATTTGAATATACATCTACTATTATATTTTTAAAAGGAACTTTTTTATCTTCACTTAATAATATTTTTTTACCATTTTTAATTAAACATTTTACCCCCTTGGGCTTCTGTTTCAACTTCAAAATCTTTCCTTAATCTTTTAGCTACTTCTTTTCTATCATCTACAGAGAAAATTTGTTTTCCATCATCATTACCAAATTCTTTACCATATTTAGTGGCTCCAACATCAGCAATTCTTTTAAAAGAAACTTCCGCTTTATCTTCCTCATAAGTACCTTTATTTTTCTTCTTTTCTAAATTTGTATATACTGGAACGGAGTTATTTTTATAAATATCTCCATCATTATCAATATATAATTTTAGCTCTTCTACTTGTGTTTCATTATACGGATTATTTTTTACCATTTTTATTTTACAAAATTATCTAAATCTTTATATTTAGTTGTTTCTCTTACATCTTGATAAACTTTAACTTTTTTAGCTCTTTCATCATCTTTTAATTTATAATAACCATCTCCTGATTTTGCTTTACTTAATTTAGAATATTTAGATTCATTCTTTTCTATTGTCTGATAAACATTTTGTTGATCATCACCATAAGCGACACTTGAACCAATTTTTTTATCATTTTTATAGACATTAACAGCACTATAGCTATTCCCATTTTTCTTATCGTAGTATTTTAATACCTCAGCTTCATAAATTGTTTTTTTAGCCATATTTATTTATAATTTCCTTTACTTATATATTTATTCTTTTTTATTTTTTAAATTAATTTTAAAATCAGAATCATTATCTAAATGTTTATTACATTTAGAACAATAAATTCTAATCCCATCTTCAAATGGTTTTATATACCATTTAACATTACAACAACTAGTTATTTTATTATTTAGATCCATTTTCACATTAGATTAATTTTTCTTGTAATTCATCTCTATAAGGCTGATTATTCTCATTAAATGTAACTTTCCTAATATATGCTCCAACAATATTTTTTTTAATTTTAATTTCCTCAAATATCTCTTTTATTTTATATTGAGAATTTTTTTTAGTTGAATTTGTCTGATTTCCCGATTTTCTATTTACTTGTAAATAATATCTCACTTTTTCTTTTATATCCATTTTTCCTATTTTTGTGGCTATTTTTCCTTTATTTTAAGGATTTTTCCTTTTTGCCTAATAATCATAGGTTTCTATTCTTTATAAATATATC
>Ga0210003_1001249_pt1 | contig 22616 bp, 27 predicted proteins | sample LantaG_FD_182804 | JGI IMG/M metagenome (GOLD analysis project Ga0210003, IMG submission 182804) | Deep subsurface microbial communities from Baltic Sea to uncover new lineages of life (NeLLi) - Landsort_02402 metaG (SPAdes) (version 2) | ecosystem: Environmental > Aquatic > Marine > Oceanic >... | reverse complement strand
CCATCCCATTTTACGAGTTCCAAAGACAATTCAGCGTCTTGCTATGCCTAAAAAAACCTCCTTGCCGAAGGCAAGGCAGTCTCTTAACAGCGAAGTGGATTTGTCCAATTCACGCTGAACCAGTACAATTGCAGAGTGGCTCGGACGCAACAAGGGTATGATTAGCCGAGAGCTATCACGTAATCTCAGTTCGACCGGCGAGTATAAGCCGCACTTGGCACAGCGGTATTACGATAAACACAGGCAGATTGAAACGAGATCGCAAAATAGACATAAGCCCTGTTATTATGTATAGTTGGATAACGTGGACAAATTCCGGATCGGCGTTCGATTGATTAGCGTCCCAGGATTGTTAATGATTGGGAGCGTGGAACGAATGAGAATACGAACGGATTATTGCGGCAGTTCTTTCCAAAAGGCACAGATTTTCATCAAGTTAGCCAATGGCTACTTGACAAAGTTGAGAAATTATTAAATAATCGACCGAGGAAATGTTTGAACTATCGGACGCCCGCAGAAGTTTTCTGGCGTGGGAAAGTATGTTGCGCTTCAGGTTAAAATTTTCGCTTTAACTTAATCCATGCCTTAATGCCGGGTTTGAATTTGTCTTGGTGGCATATCTTTAATTTGTTCATATGGCGAATGTACGATGCCAATTGGAGTCATCGTAATTTCTTTGTCCATCGAATCCACCATAACAGTACTCAGATGGTTCCTATTTTGAATGATTGAGTAATATTGCTAACTGGGCTACTCGCCGTCCAAGATTCTGGGCCGTCTGAAGACCAAATGTGTCAGCATCAAGGCCGCCTTGTCCTCCGCTAAATAAAGTTGCACCAAAATGACATGTATCGAATCCGTCGCTGATACATACCATATCATGACACATAAAAGCTGCGTGAACCGCCTGAATCGTGAGTTCCTGACCGCCGTTACGCACGCCACCTACCGCCAGAACCGCCCCAACTTTGTTGCGGAAGAGAAAACCGTTACGTCTAAACATCACCGTTCTATCTAAAAAGGCCTTGCACTGTGATGTCATCGTTCCCAGATAAACCGGTGTCCCTACTATAATCCCTGCGATTGTCTCGTCACTGAGAGCAGGAATTAATGAATTAAAATCATCTTCCTGTTTGCACTTGAGTTGTTTTGTACAGTAGCCGCAAGCCAAACACCCACGGATATTCAAGTCAGCAAGTTCGATAATATTGGTTTTTATTTTGTCAGACTCTTTACTAACGGCATCAAGACAGATCTCTAAACTTTTTTGTGTTGTTTGATTTTTACGTGGGCTGCAATTAATTCCTATTATCTTCATTGTGTCCTCCATTCTATCTTTATGATATTTTTTTAACAGTTGCTTTGTAATAAAGCTGTTGGTTTTGTGGTTTTGTTTCGACTTTACCTTCCGAGGATAGTTCTTCTACATACTTGATAACTTCATTTCGATGAAGACCAAGACCTGCTGCAATATCCTCAACGGAACAAGGTCGACGCTGCAAAAGTGTCAGGACATCTTCACGTCGAGCGGAAAAATCCTGTTGTTTATGAACATCGCTGTAGTCGGCAATAACTTCTGCATTAGCATATAATTGGGCGGTTAAAGTTTTTAACTGTTTTTCCGGAACTCGCTCAGCGAAATCCTCTGCAGGAGGACGAGTAACAGTATTTACCTGAACCTTATCAGGACAGATTGAATTTATACATTTAGCTAACCTGTTAATTTCTGCATCCGGAGTAGTTACGCCGGCTATGAGAAAAACTTCAAGCCAATACTTTCCTCTGTATTCATTGCGAAATGTTACTAATCCATCTAACATTTTGCTAAAAGTTATATCGCTATGAGGTCTGTTAACATATTGAAATATCTGGTTGGTGCCCGCATCGAGCGATGGAACAACCAAATCCGCGGATTTCAAGGCCTTTCTTACTTCCGGCAGCCATAACAGTGAACCGTTTGTAAGCACAGCTAAAGGGATATCAGTAATGCCTTTAATCATGGAAATGAGTTCTTCAAGTCGTGAGAAAAGTGTCGGCTCACCTGAGCCGGATAAGGTTATATAATCAGGTTTGGAACTGAGTTTTGCTTTGAGTTGGTTGATGACAATATCAGTCGGCACCCATTCTTTTCTTTGCATTGTCTTATTAGTTGTCCTGCCGAGTTGGCAATATATACAATCATAGGTGCATGTTTTGAATGGAACCAGGTCGACCCCCAGAGAACGTCCCAGCCTTCTTGAAGGTACCGGGCCGAATATGCATTGTCGTTTCATACTATTAGAAATACCGGTAGTCATAATACAAATCCCCATTCAGATAAAGCCTCAACACGATAGTTAAACTCGGGTCGCGCGATTGTGAAATGAACTTCTATTTCGCTATAAATGCAGCTCTATTCTCGCTTTAAGCGTGGATTCATAATTTGGCGAGACTCCGATTATTTTGTCGACGACCTCACCATCTTTATACATATTCAGTGTCGGTATGCTCATAATTGCATACTTGGTTGCCGTTAGCGGAGCGTTGTCAACATTCAATTTGCACACCTTTACCCTTCCCTCATACAGTTTAGCTATTTGCTCAAGTACAGGACTGGCCATACGGCAGGGGCCGCACCAGGGTGCCCAGAAATCCACCAATACCGGCGTTTCCGACTCCAATACTTGCTCCTTGAAATTTGCGTCGGTTACTTCAATAACTTTGTCTGTGTTCATGTTTTGTTCTCCTTTTTTGGAAGTTGTAATAATCCGGCTACATTTATTTGCCTAATTGTCATATACAACGGTGATGTCCATTTTTTTGAAGATTAAGGTACAACCCAAGTTAAGGGCATCATCATGGCTTATAATACCGCAGAGTTTTTCTTCGAAATGGAAATCTGAATCCTCGATTTCCGCTTTTACATCATCCACATTTAAGCTTTTGAACATCTGCGTTGGATAATCATCATTGGTATGCTTGGGATAAACGGAGAGCAAGCCATCCTGTTTTAAGACACGCCTTGTCTGCCGATAGAGTTCTTCCCTGTCATGTTTTTCAAGATAATGAAGGACATCATAGAATAAAACGACATCGATTGATTCACTTTCAAAATCCAGTGCTGTCTGGCCCGTGGTTTTTATTATCGTTATATTCTTTAAGTTATTGGCTTTGGCTTTTTGTTCAAGTTCATTCAGGGCGTATTGTTCTTTATCCACTGCATAAACTATCCCCTTATTTCCGACGACCTTAGCTGCTGGAATAGTGTAATGGCCTACTCTACAGCCAAAATCCAGGACCGTCTGGGCGGATTTGAGTCCAATCTTTTTCAAAAATTCCACCCCATCGGCTGTTTCCCATTTGGCCATATCTTCATTCATTTTGCACAACTTCTTCTTCAAAATACGTCAGTTCCTAATACACGGCCAGCATGTACCTTGTTTGTATCTGCAATCCGCAATTTATACTCATATAGGCATTTGGGCTATTCCTCACAAATCTATTTGAAAGCCGACGGAACATGTAGATGATTGGTTAGGAAAAGCTGCTTTTAATCCTGCAATCGCCTTGTCTCCGGTACAATGTGCCGGAAATATTTTCTTCACATTGTATTGTGCGAATGCTTCAATCGTATGCTCTATTCGTTCCGATGAAGCATTCAAAAGGTGCATTCCGCCTATCACTGCATAGATGTGTTTTGCACCGCTTAACTTTGCAACGTAGTGCAATGTATTGACTACGCCGGCATGTGCACAACCAAGAACAAGTATCAGCCCTTTTGCTGACTCGATAAACAATGCCTGGTCATCCAATAGCTTGTCAGGTTCTTGACAATTTTCATCAAGAAAAAAAACTCTTCCAACATCCTCAAAATTATTAATACGCGGCACCTGCCCAGTCACATTAAAGCCGGGAAAGATTTGGGTGGGTATTTCTGTCCAGATCACCTCACGGTTATGGATGGCATTCTTCGCATCCTCAGACATGCCGATAGATTTTGCCCCGAAAGTTTTTTGACTAAACTTTGGTTCGATTGCTGCGGGGTGCAAATAAATCTTTGCTTTGGCAGCAATATCAAGTACAGCAGCCAGACCCCCTGTATGGTCATAATGGCCGTGACTTAATATAATAACATCAGCATCGGCTAAATTGACACCAATTACCTTTGCGTTCTGAATAAGAATGTCACTCTGGCCTGTATCGAAAAGAATCCGCTTGTCAGCATATTCTATCCAGAATGACAAGCCATGCTCTGCCAACAATTCCGGGGTGGACGTAGTGTTGTCAAGCAACGTAGTTATGCGAATACGCGAATTCATAAAGTCAACTCCGTTTCAATATTGTTTCAATGGTCACAGATGTTGTCTCCCGTCTCAAGGGCGTTCTGCAAATACGATGATACAAGTTCTTCAGGCGCACCGGATGGCGCACCAATAACAACTTTAATGTCATTTTGTGCAAACAGTTGCTGTGCTCGCTGTCCCATTCCACCGGCAATAATAATGTTCACGTTATTTTCGTGTAACCAGCGTGGCAACACTCCAGGCTCATGGCCTGGAGGCGCTAAATCTTTTCGTTCGGCGATTTCACTGGTTTCTTCGTTCACATCAATGATTGCAAATTGATCACAATGACCAAAGTGAAGGCTTAATTTGCCCTGTGCTAACGGAATTGCTATTCTCATTTTGTTTTGCTCCTTATTATTGGGTACAATTTGTTTGTTTGGCTGCAATAAAGGTTCAAATGCGGCATTGAGAGCCTGTGCTGTAGGACTTTGTTTATTGAAATAGATAAATGGTTTACCCAAATCAGCGCTACCGACCATGTTAGGATCTATTGGAATACTACCCAGGAACGGCACGTCAAAATCTTTGGCCATCTGTTTGCCGCCGTCGCAACCAAAAATTTCGGTTATCTGATTGCAATGTGGGCAGACAAAGCCGCTCATATTTTCAATGACCCCCAAAACCGGCAGGCTCAATTGTTTACAAAATGTTATACACTTTTTAACATCGATAACTGCAAGCTGCTGAGGTGTGGTAACAACAACCGCGCCGTCAGCTTTGCCCAATAGCTGAACTATCGATAACGGCTCATCGCCTGTTCCAGGTGGACAGTCAACTATCAAATAATCCAGATCGCCCCAGAATACTTCGGAAACAAACTGTTTGATAATGTTGTGTTTCATTGGCCCGCGCCATATCAAGGCTGCGTTTTCGTCCTGTACTAAAAAACCTATACTCATCACCTTAAGCCTGTCATTATATGCAATTGGCTCAATCTTATCTTCTATGCCTTGAGGTTTTCTATTTTCGAGATTAAGCAGTTTGGGAACACTCGGCCCATGAATATCAATATCCAGTAATCCAACCTTTTTGCCCTGCATTGAGAGCCATACCGCCAGATTAACCGCAACGGTGCTTTTACCAACGCCGCCTTTGCCGCTGAGTACAAGTATCTGGTGCTTGATAAGTTTTATATTCTGTTTAAGTTGTTCCTGCTCAGCCTGCATCTGCAGTCTCTGATTTTCACTGGTCTGAACTGTATTCATCTCTTTTGCCATACCATGTTTCCTTTTACACACAAATTAACTTATTAAATGTCAACATCAGGGCAAGCGTTAGATACCTTAGCCGTCAACACTACCTCAGATATTTGAGCAACCTGTTCAAATGCTTCTTGCAAACCCTGGAAAACTACGCGACTTTCTCCTGAGATAAGACTACTCATCGATCCGGTTTTTACCTTTAGATTGTCACACTCAAGGCTTTCGATAAACTGCCGAATTGGCCCGGTCAAATCATTTTGGCGTAATGCGTATAAACTTACTTCTGCTTGTACTTTCATAATTTTACCTTTGCTGCAATAAAAACTCCGTATGGTAAGTGAAAAAATCGGCCAACTGTGTCAACAAACAGTGACAAGCGTAAAAGACGCTTCTGCCTGGGAATAAATCCAGCTGTGACCACATGCGTCTGGCCATATCTGCTTAAAAGCTTTTTGGTTTGTCCTGGAGTAAACAGCCGGGCCTTTGCATATAACGATTCAGGATTTTGCCACCTGTTGCGATTTAATCTTGCCAATGCGTTCAGTGCACCTATTAGCAATTGACCGCCAGGCTTACAGGTACAGCGGACCATCTCTCGCAATACCAACTCGGCATTATGAACGAATTCCAAGGTCGTAATAGTGGCGATTACATCAAAACTGTTATCCTTAAACGGCAGAGAATGACCGTCGGCTATTTGAAACGATGCGTTCGCAATTTTTTTGCTTTGTGCTATCTTTATCATAGACTCTGAAACATCTACACCTGTAACCTCAAAATCACAGTCGCTGAAAAACCGACTCCAATGACCTGTCCCACATCCAACCTCCAGCAACTTCATTCCCCGGACATTTCGCGGAAGACATCTGGAAACAACCTTTTTCTCCAGGCGGTCATACATTGCTCCTTCAGCCGTTTCATACCACTCATCGTATGTATCAACCGCTGCATCAAAATCAAATCGTGATGGTTTATCTGATGGTTTTTGCAAATTGACCTCAACCGAGGGCATAAGTAACGTTTCTCCATAAGGCCTTTACATCTTCTGATACGGCACCGCTGGTGTATTCAATTACTGAGCACTTCATAATCTGTGCCTTTGTAAAGGCCTTGTCATAACGTATTTTTCCAACCACTTTTATTTCCCGCTTGAGAGCATCTTCTTCAATTTGCTCAGCCATATCAGAATTCAAGTCGAACTTATTGATCGCAACCAAAACAGGTATCCTAAAGCCGGCAGCCAATTCGGCGACACGCTCTAAATCATGTTTTCCCGAAAGTGTAGGTTCTGTAATTATCAGCACTAAATTCGCTCCGGTAATAGATGCAATAACCGGACAGCCAATACCGGGCGAGCCGTCCACGATAATCAACTCGCTTTTTTGCTCTTCAGCGATTCTTTTACTTTCTTTGCGAATAAGAGATACCAGCTTGCCGCTGTTTTCCTCTGCGATTCCAAGCTTGGCATGAACCATTGGCCCAAAGCGTGTATCCGATATAAACCATTGACCGTTTATAGAATCTTCAAACTCAATCGCATCAACCGGGCAAAATTCAACGCATACCTTACAGCCTTCACACGAAATCGGATCAACAGTAAAGGTTTTGCCAACTGTATCATTTGCCGGGCCGTCAAAGTTTATGGCGTCAAATCTGCACACTTCTTTACATTTACCGCAGCCAATACATTTTTCAGCAATTATAGAAGCCTGTTTGCCGCCGGAAAAATCAGAAGTCTGTTGTATTTTCGGCTCCAATACAAGGTGCAGATCCGCTGCGTCAACATCACAATCAGCAAACACAGCATTTTTCGCAAGGTTCGCAAATGCCGCTACAATACTCGTTTTGCCGGTTCCACCTTTGCCGCTTATGACAACTAATTCTTTCACAACTTATCCCTATAAATTAACCTTAGCAGATGCATTTTGGGCGGCAACCACAATTGGGTAAACTGTCGGAGCACTTGTTAAACAACCAAAACATCTGTCTTTCTTTCCACAAAACAAGCCTCCATTAAAATGTTGTATTTGTTCCGTCGTATGGGGTTCTATTAAATACAAGAAGAATCTTTGCCATTAGATTCCTCCTTCTCTGCTTCTGGGTTAAAATATTTTTCACGCCACCACAGAAAATGCCCCCAGGGATTATCAAGCCTGTATTTATCGTCCTCGGGAACACCAGGCCAGGAATTGATTTCTTCCAAAAGCGCAGGACAAGGTTTGTCCTGAGTTAATAATTCGTATGCACACTCGACAAGTGCAAACTTCTTATTTGCTTCCGGGTCATCGGGGTTTTTATCAGGATGAAACTTCATTGCTGTTCGCCGATAAGCTCTTTTAAGTTCTTCCTTACCTGCCGTATCCTCAACTTCGAGGATTCTACATGCCATACGCCGCGCCTCCAGGTCCCGGTTTATCCTTTCCATAAACTCGTGGTCATCTCTTTTCATTTTTCAGCCTTTAAGCCTTTGGCAAACGCTTTCATATAAACCTGCAAAATCCTTCTTGTATCCAGGCAAAACATCAACAATCATTTTGCCAACCGAGTAAGCCTCGGCAATGCGGCGGTCGTTTGGTATTTCAAGAATGATCTGCATATTGTTCCGGCCACAGTATTGATGTACCTGACCATCCCCTAAATCACTTTGATTTAACACTACGGCGAAGGGTATGTCCAGCGATTTTACCATTGAAACTGCTAATTTCAAATCATTCAATCCGAAGGGAGTCGGTTCGGTTACAAGCAAAACAAAATCTACACCTTTAACAGCTTCGACTACCGGACACGATGTGCCCGGCGGAGCATCTATAATAACAATACGTTCATCAAGTGAATTGTGTTTAACTTCTTTTATCAGGGCGGGTGTATGAATATCACCAATTTGCAGCCGACCCTGTCCAAACTTTACGCCATTTGCGATGCCAATATCAACAAAACCGATTTCTTTGGGTTTTTCCTTAATGGCGCCGGTGGGGCAAACCAACATGCATCCGCCGCATGAATGACATAACTGCTCAAAAACCATCGCCTTGTCTTTCAGGCAAATGATAGCGCTATACTGACAAAGCCTATCGCACTTACCACAACCATTGCACTTTGCCGGGTCGACCTCCGGCACACCAATAGCAACGCTCTGCGTTTCTTTTATATCAGGCTTTAAAAATATATGGCCGTTGGGTTCCTCGACATCACAGTCAAGATACTGCACGGCTTTGCCCATTTGAGCTATTGAATATGCAAGGTTCGTGGCAATGGTTGTTTTGCCCGTACCGCCTTTACCGCTTGCAATCGCTATTTGCATGTCAAACTTACTCCACAATCATATTAACTCTGTCCCAGTCAAATTTATCTTTCGCAATCCAACCTTGTTGCGGTAAAGAATCAAAGCAAACCGGCTGAGGATTGCACCAGTGATTACCTTGCAGGATGTCCCACTTCGTATATCTGTTCATCGACGAAGCTGTCTTGTCTATCCTGTAACCGGCCGGGTGAAATCCTATAGTAACATCCTTGGCATCAAATATCGAATCCATCATTCATCTCCGCTATCTGCTTTCATTAAACCGCTTTCGAATATACTGACAGTAAATAGCTGCCGCGGGATTATGAGCCAATACCCTATCCTTGGCGATAAGTGTCGTCACCGGAGCTTCTGATACCTTTGCAAAAATAGCATCATGGCCGACACAAAGTCCGCAAATGACATTAAACTCCGTCTTTGCGTCATTTAGCAACTGTGCCTGGCCGGCCGGGTTGCACATAACCTCTGAGTTTTCTGATGAAATCTGAGCCAGGCCAAAATCATTCTTATCGATTCCACAAACCTTGCAGCATACTGATACCACCTCAAAATGCTTTGAAAGAATTTTCTCAATAACCTTTGCTTCTTCACTTAAGCCAATACAAAAAGCCAGACCCACTTTTTGACAACCTAATTCTTTTGCAAAGAGAATTGTTTCGCCCAACCGAGTTTCTTTACCGTAATAGCGCCCTTCAATTGCTGAAGCAGCTTTGTGCAATTTGGCTACCAGGCTGTCTTGATATAGTTGCTTGTGGTTGCCGGCCTGCGAAAAACAGTCCTTGCCGTCGCGGCATTCCTTACTCTTACATTGCCCACATCGTGGCAAAATAGCGTTCCCCATTTAACGGCTCCTTTGCTACTGCTTCTTGGGCGAGGCAAGAATAATTGCGCCATTTGGACACTCGGAAACACACCTGCCGCAGCCGGTGCAAAGTGCCGGCTGCACGACAGCCTGTCCATTCACCTTGATGGCATCTGCCGGACAGACATCGGCGCAGATACCACAGCCGATGCATTTTTCAGGCAAAACAACAGCTATCGACTGCTGGCCCGTCTGTAATTCGGCAATCCTTCGTGCTATCTGTTGGTTTTGTTCTTCCAACTGCTGCGCCTGCTGCTTCAGTGCTTCTATCTCCTGCACGGAATCAGGATTTGCTGCAGCCGCGCTGGTACTTGTGCCTGGAAAGCTGCTCATCCCAAAAAATCCGCCCATACCCATTCCACGCCCGCGTCCGCCACCTCGACCCATACCACGACCCATGCCACCGCCGCGTCCACCGCCCATACCAAAACCTGCTCCTCCTACGCCTTGACCCATCGGATTAATTCCTGGTTGGCCAGTTGCTGTAGGGACTGTCGGCGTAGCGTTCATACCAAAGTGGCTGGCTACATTCGGCGCCGAAGCAGAAGAAAAACCGCCTGCTTTGAATTGCTCAACAGCATTACCTACAATTCCGTTCACGCCGACAATAACCTGTATGCCCGCCTGACCGAAGACGTTAAATGCGTTCGGGCCGCAGTTGCCCGTTAAGATGGTTGTTACCCCTTTTTCCGACATCAATTGAGCCGATTGAATCCCAGCACCGCCGCCAAGAGCAATGTTAGGGTTTTCGATGGCTTCGAACTGCATTGTATCCGTATCGATAATCAAAAAATATGCACACCGGCCAAATCGAGACTCTACATTATCATCAAGTGTAGGCCCTGCTGACGTTACTGCGATCTTCATAAATAACCCTTTCTCTTAGAGCCCACACGTTCCAGTTGGACATGTTCCGGTTGAGCATGAATCACTTCCTTGACTGCTTTGCCCAACAGAAAAACCCGAAAATAGTTTCTGCATATCCGAACTTCCACATTTTTCGCAGACGTGCTTGCTCTTGCCGCTGCTTTTTTCCAGAAATTCGGTCTTATGCCCGCACTTATTACACTTGTACTCAAATATCGGCATCGTCTTAATTCCTTATGAACTCGTTAAAGTTTCGCCTCAAAATAAGGCATTTTTGAACACGTAGACAGCATAATATCCACTGTTCAATTACCGTATGCAACCGAACGCAGGCGACCTGAATCTACGGAAAAAGCTGGGGATGGTGTTGTGTGTTATACGGACCCAACACCCCCCCTTAAAAGCCCAAAAGCATCTATAAATCCTTAGCTGTCTGCTTCTCAGCTCTTACCGCTTTTTTGGCTCTCCAGTTCTTCAATACGCTTCTTAATTCCATCGAGAGCGTCTTCAAGATATTCGGCTTGGCCTTTGAGACCATCCAGCTCTTGCTGAGGTGCAACTGTTGACGCAAACGGCACACCGCTATACGCATATGGGTTTACAGCACCACCATATGCATATGGATTCACAGCACTACCATAAGCAGGCAAGCCATATCCAGCCCTGCCCCAACCAAAACCTCGACCTCGACCAAAACCGCCACCTCGGCCTCGACCCCAGCCCATACCCATACCACGTCCGCCTACAGGATTTGCATAACCCGGTACTGAATAGCCGGCACAAAAACCCGCAGCTCTACCTGTCATTGGTCCCATACCTCCAGGACCTGTTCCGTCACCACCTGGCATAGTAATCACCACCTTTCAAAAAAATGTTAACCTCTTGTCATTTGTGTACCACATTTCGGACAGCTTATCGCATTACAAGGCTGTCCGGCAGCATGAGCGACTGTTGCTCCACATTTCGGACAGACACAACTTCCACCTGGCCCTGCAGCAAACGGTCCGCCCATCCTGCCTCTACCTTGACCCTGACCTCGCCCCATACCCCGGCCTGTACCGGCCCCTTGGCCGCCAGGCCCTGTACCGTCACCTCTTGGCATAATATCCATCCTTTCTGCAATTAAGTGCTAATTTTAATCTGTTACCAATAACCCAATCTGCCTCTACCGCGACCGCGGCCCCAGCCTCGGCCTCGACCGAAACCTCGGCCAAAGCCGAAACCCCTGCGAAGCCACGGATTGCCCCAGCCAGCATAAGGTACACCATAGCTGGCTCCATAGCCGTACGCACCTGTACCATATGGTACTACTGTCGGTGCACCAACACCGTAGAAACCGGCTCTACCGGCAGCAGGGTTCATATAACCTGGCATGGGATACCCTGCACAAAAACCAGCGGCTCTTCCGGTCATCGGCCCTAATCCTGCTGGACCTGTCCCATCTCCAAATGGCATGTTAATCACCTCCTTTCCGGTATTTTCAAAATTCTTAACTTTTTGACCAACGGGCACACTTTGCAATCCCGCAAAACCTCTCGTCTGTCCCGGCTTTTCTTCTGACTTTGTCAGAACGCAAAAGCCGCGACCTAATCCGGTCATCGGACCTTGACCGAATGGCCCTGTACCATCAAAACCCGGCATCTATTTAACCTCCTTATCTATATCAATAACACCATTAAACGATTTGCTTCTTCGCAAAATCATTTCACCAACTTCGCAACCTAAGTCTCTTGCGATAACAGGGCATTTAGCCTTCATTATGAAGAATATATTCTTATCCACATTGCTAAGCGTTTCATAATTGCCCTGTCCCTTGGCTATAACCAAATCCGCATTTGAAAAACGACTGCGGAATGTTTGCGAACAACTCTGCAGAATTGTACCAGGCCCGTCTGAACCGTTATCGATCACTTCTACAATGTGTCCTAAGCCGGCAGCCTCCGCATCTTCCGTCGTCGCATCATTTATGACTGGGCTGCCCTTGACGACCACCGTAACTTTTTCGTAGGGCAACTGTTCAATCAGCAAACGGTCAAAAACAATCTCACCGGCGTTGTCGGCAAGATAAAGAATCTGTTCTGCCTGCCCTATAGAATCTCGAAAGTCCTCCAGCTGCACATTGTCAAAATCGCCGGTCAGTGACGCACTTATCGCTTTGTGAATATCCGATTCATTCACTATACTGCTGACGCCAAAATCGATTATATTACCCGCTATTGCCAACCGCACGGCTGTTTCAAGCCGATCCTTAGAACCTACAATCTCCTTCCTCAATTCGGGATACAAGTTCAACGCTATATTGTTGAACTTTCGCTTAATGCTGTGATAAGGATCATTGCTGGCTACCATATTTCGGATCATGAGGTGTATCTGCTGGCCAATTACCGGCGGTGACTGACCCATATCTAAATCCGCCGCCAAACGAAGAACTCCACGAACCACCTTTTCGTGAATCCGTGCATCGTCCGTCGCAAGCCTCGCCGCATCAAGTGCCTGCCTAACAAAACAAGGTATACAATCTAAATAAATCCGCATAACTCCACTTACCTAACTGAAAACCTGAATTCTAAATCCAATGTCCTTCAACATTAGCCTGGCCGACTTCTTTTAGCTCTCCAGCCTTGAATGAATCTATTGCTTTCTGAACCGTTTGCTTTTGTGCAAGGAATATTTTTACATCCGCTGCGGTGAGTGTCTTAAAAGCGTTTGGGCCCACGTTACCGGTTATCAAAACGTCGGCATCAAGATTAGCTATATTCTGGCCGGTTTGTATGCCGGCTCCCTGGACAGCATTTAGATTCACAGCGTTATCGTGTGCCTGAAAATCACCCGTCTCAGTATCAACAACGATAAGCCATTTGGCCCGTCCGAACCTTTGGTCAATCTCACTCGAAAGCTCTTTACCCTGTGCTGTTATTGCAATTTTCATTCTATCCTTCCTTTCTCTTCTCTGCTTAGACTCCGTCCCTGTCGGTTACATGAGACCTTTATGAACAGCTCTGTCAGTTTATTTCTTAGCGTCGTCCACCTCGCCATTGGCAACCTCGCCGCCTGCGTCCAAAGCCTTTTCGCGCACCAGGCCAGCAACCCGGCATCGCAAAACGCCTCTGTACCAGTACGCCTGTTATATATGCCTGCAATACTTCATCAGCCCTGCCGGTTACATATGGCAGCAGTTGAATTCCTGAAGCTGTAACCATTTGTGCCAAGGCTTGTGAAATTGCCCCACAGATCAGCACATCAACTCTCAGGTCCTTAAGCTTATTTGTTCTGGTCGGCAACGACTTGTCTTTTAACTCCACTTCAGACCGGCCGGTCTCTTTTCCGTCTTCGATGTCCACGACTATAAGCTTGTGTGCAAAATCGAAAACATTCGAGACAAACCCGTTCCAAACTGGTATTGCTATCTTCATATTTCTTACACCAATAGCTTTTCAATCATCTCACATGCAATCAATGTGCCAGAAAAGTTGATGAAAACAGAAAGGTTGCGGTAACTTCTTATAGAACAGGGTGTTATAAAAACTTTAATGCTCTAAATACCTATAGAGTTGCCCATCTAATGATTGCAATTTGCAATGCTTGTTATTAACGATGACTGCAAAATGCGCCAGTGCGGGGTTGTTTCGTGAATTGGATATTGCCAGTGTGTGCTTACTTTACAGCGGAACAAGCTTACTCTGCCATACTGTAAACCTACATCGGCTCAATGTTACCTTACAACGCCTCAATGTAAGCCTGCAATGCCTTGATGTAACCTTACAATGCCATATTGTAAGCTCGCAATGCCACGATGTAAAGCCGCAATGTCGTGGTGTAAACCACCAGCATCGAAAATTCAATTGTACTCTTTGCTAACCCTTCTTGCGGCTTCCTCTGAAAGACATAAAGTACGCGATTACACCAGTTGGGAGTATGAATATCAATTCTGTCCCGATCTCGCGAAGACCAGCCTTATTAACCTCACTGGACATAATATATGCTACAACATACCCAAGTCCACCCCAGAAGCACCACGCAAGAATGCTGCCAGGCACCAAGAGAATTGTTCTTCGCAACTGCCGTGTCTCCATGTGCAAGTACCAAACACAGCCAAGAAGTGCAGCGATTACACCTTGGACTACTGGACTGCAACTAAATATGCTAAGAACAGATTCCTTTCTGACGAAAATGAGTTCGGACGAATACAAGGCTGCTTCGACTCCTGCCAAGATGATCCCTAATGCAATTATCGAACGGCCTATTGATCGCTTATGAGCCTTTCGCTCTTCGGAGGAATTATCCTTTGCCGGTGGGGGATCCTGAGGTGGCAGTTCGATACCTCGCTCGGTAAGGATTTGCTTAGCAGCCTCAAATGCCGAATCTGACCATCTTTCATGGTCATTTCCCTTCCATATTTGGAGTAACTCATCGCTGGTCTTATTAGACAAGTTCTGACGAATGCCCTCAACCATTTTCGCGTCCATTTTGCACCTCGTCAAATATACTTACACAATTGGATAAGAATTCTTTGTTTTATTGTCACAAAACCGCAGTCACCGTATTACCGGCTTGTCCTTCACCAGCTTTATTTGCCGCTATCACCAGATATTCGAGTTCTGTTTTTTCCGGCTGGGAATCAAATGAGCGGGTTTAGCAGTTCAATTAACTGGGGAATATTTTCTTTTACCACTTTCCAGATTCGCTCCTGCTTGATTTCACCATATTCATGAATCAGAACATTGCGCTGGCCTATAATCTGTCGCCATGAGATTTCAGGATGAGCGTTGCGGAACAAGACCGATACTCTGCCTGCTGCTTCACCGATAATCTCTAAAGAACGTTCGACTGCAAGTTGCGTCCTTCGGTCATTTGAATACTGGGCAAAATCCTGGCCGGAACTTAGTTGTTCCACCGTCCGGGCAGCATCAAGCATATCCCATAAATAAGCGGCATCTCTCTTGTCAGGCTGCATATATTACCTCATTGCTTGAAAGTATTGCCTGTCTGCGAAATGGATTTCTCAACGAATCCTTTTCGACTAAATCGACCTTCCGCCCGAAGAGAGCCTCAAGCTCATCAATCATATCCACAAAATCGAACAGTCCCCACCCGGCATCTGCCTTGAAACTAACCAGAACATCAATGTCGCTCTCGGGGCAAAACTCGTCCGACAAAACAGATCCGAACAGGGCCATCTCCGAAATTTTCCACCTGAGACAAAAATCCTCTATTTTTTCCCGCGGTAATGTAATTCTAATTTGTTTCATATATTACCTTCGTACACTTCGTGGTTATTCAACCTTTATTGTCACAAAGTAAACCGCCTTGGCGGAAAAGTCAACTGATTTTGTCTGTGATATCAAACGTTTTCATCTTGCGGAACAATGTGCTTTTGTCGATTCCAAGTTCCTTAGCCGTCGCTGTTTTATTGCCATTGTTTCGTCTTAGAGCCTGAGTTATCATAATAATCTCCATCTGCTTAATAGTTGCAGGTTCGCTGTCTTGGGCCGACTCAGCCTTCAAAGCCGGGCGAACCGACAAAGGCAAATGTTTTGCTTCTATTATCTCGCCTTCACACAGAACAAAACAGTGCTCGATAATATTCTCAAGCTCACGCACATTGCCAGGATAATCATAAGCTAACAGGGCTGCCGTCACTTCATTTGTAACACAGCAGATATTCTTGTTATGCAGTTGGTTAAATCTGCTGATAAAATGATCTACTAACAGCGCGATGTCTTCTTTCCTATCCCTCAGTGGAGGCAATTCCAATTTCATCACGTTGATTCTGTAATACAAATCATCTCTGAATTTGTCTTCTTTAACTAACCTGTCGAGCTTTTTGTTTGTCGCTGTAATAATCCGCACATCTGCCTTAACAGTAGCAACAGCACCTACAGGCTCGTAGGTCTTTTCCTGTAAAACACGCAGCAGCTTAACCTGAACAGAGGCAGAGATGTCGCCAATCTCATCCAGAAAAATCGTTCCACCTTCAGCCAAAGCAAACCGACCGGGCTTATCCTTTTTGGCATCTGTAAACGCACCGGCTTTATAGCCAAACAACTCGGATTCCAGGAGTGTATCAGGCAAGGCACCACAATTCACCGCAACGAATGGTTTGTCTTTTCGGAAACTCAGGTTGTGAATAGCCCTTGCGAAAAGCTCTTTGCCTGTTCCACTTTCACCTTCAATTAATATTGTTGTGTTACTTTCAGCGATGTTTGGCAAAATGGCAAAGATGTCCTGCATTTTATGACTTTGGCTGATTATGTCTTCACATGAGTATCTGCCTTCGATTTCCTTGCGGAACTGTTCAATCACGCTGGTATCACGAAACGTTTCAACTCCTCCAATAACCTTACCCTTAGTATCTTTTAACAGAGATGTTGATATGGCTATTGCTCTTCTCTTGCCATTGGCATCAATAATGTGTACAGCTTTATTCATAATGGGTTTGCCGGTTTCTACCGTTTCTGCCAGCGTACAGCCAGCTTCACAAACATCTGCCCGCAGAACATCCCTGCAGGGTTTATTAACAGCCTCCTGACGACTGATGCCGGTAATTTCTTCTGCCGCCCGGTTAAAAGAAGTGATATGCCAATCCAGATCAACCGTGAAAACACCTTCACTTATCGAGTCCAGAATAACATTTTGTTCCTTGTTTTCCATTTTCTTTCATAAACAATATAACATAGATGGTCGCAAAATGCAACGGTAGTCGCAAACTTGCTTGGCCTGTTTGCTTTGCAAATTGAAGATCCCTGGCAAAGACCTTGCTATAAGTGAAGTTATTACCAATTCACCGCCAAGGAATAATGCAATAGCAGGCCCAACTGAGAAATCGAGATAATATGCAAACAACAGCCCTGCAATTGACGCCACTACAGTTGTTGTGCAGATTATGAGCATTCGCACTGCCCAATTACAGGAGAACAAAGCTGATATTGTAGCCGGTATTATGAGACAGGCAAAGACCACGACGATTCCTGCTACTTGAACAGATAACGTAATGACCACGCCAACAAGCATGTAGAAAACAAAATCCCATAATGCCCCTTTCGGACCTTCGGCATGTGCTTGCTGGTAATTATTTGATAATCGCATCAGCGGTCCTCGAAAAAGGTAAAAACAAAAACCTACCGCCGAAAAAACAAGCAGACTTAAAATAACGTCCCGCCAACTCGTCCATAGAAGGCTGCCTGACAATATCTGCTGGATATGTGTATGGCCGCCTGGTGTAATGCCCACAAGGAAAAGGGCTGCTGCCGCGGCAATTGCATAAGAAATACCTATGATTGCCTCCAGGGAAATTTGAACTATTTTGCTTCGTGCCATAGCGGAAAGTGCAGGGAAAATTTTTTTACGGGGGGATTTTGGAGGTTCGTTTTTGGGCAGTTACGGGGGGTCCTCCAAAAGAAAATCGACACAAACACGCAGGTTCGTGCGCTTTGGGGCGCACTTCGACACAAACGCGCCGATTGGTGTGGAAAACGCGCGAAAACGCGCGAAATAATGAGAAAATGTGAGAAATAATGAGAAAGACCGAGGGAAACGTGTGGTTTTTGGGGACTTTTGAAGAAACGAAAACAGGTTTGATTGATTTTGTTCCGGCGGCGCCGGAGGTTCGCTGGAGGTCCGGCGTGGATCCGCCGTGGGCGGATTTTGGCTTTGCTGCAAGATTGGGTTTGTTTTTTCGGGGTGCGAAGGGGTGATTCATGGTCATAGTCCCTGTGTTCATAAGAGGTTAGGTTCATTTCTGGTTTTTGGAAATTGGGTTTGTTTTGCATTTTTATAGTCGGCTGGGTGGTTCGGGGGGGGTGGGCTTGAAATTGGGTTCGATTTCCGGCGTGCTGCCGACGAGTCGGGATAAATTCCGATCTTCGATGGGGGGATTGAAATTGGGTTTGTTTTTTCGCGGGCTGCAAACGCGAAACTCTCCATAAGCCGTTTTGCAATAGGGGGTTAGGTCCATTTCTGGTTTTTGGAAATTGGGTTTGTTTTGCATAAAAGGGTTGTAGCTTGCGGTTAAACTGGGCGGCATGGGTGGTTTGGGGGGATTTCAGGTGAAGGCATCGACCGGCTCGATGAATCGCGAGGGTAACGGCGGAATTGTTTGTTGCGGTTGTAATTATAGCCTCGATCCTCGAATCTCGTTTCCGGGTGCTTAGAAAAAGGGCGCCCTTCTATAATAGGTGGGACCTGACCGTTTGTGTCGAAATTGAGGGGAGTTTGGCCGGGTTAAATGGCCTAAAGGCTTGCGGGATAAGGGGTAAGAAATTTTTGGGAATTTGGGAATTTTGTTTGACTGGGGTTGGGGATTGTGCTAAGGTGTGGGTGTATGAATCGTGACAACTTGGCGGTTGCAACGGCGGCCCATGCAATGGCGGGCTATCTAAGCGGTTAATGTGTGCGCATGTTAGATAAGAAGGGAAGACGGAGTTTTTAGAGAAAAGGTTTGAGGTTTTTTGGGGTTGAGAGAGAGATGAGAATGACGAAAAAGGTTCCTGACCCCATTAAATCTGTGATATGTCACAGATGAAGGGTGATATGTCGCAAATGAAGCAGATTTTGCTTGTTTTAACGGTCTTTGTATGTTATTATTGGACGCAAGTTGAGATGTTCGTGTTAGTGACCTGCCCTGAATCCAACGTGGTTCAGGTGGTCTGGTCTTAATAAGAATTTTTGAGGAGAAGGTAAGATGGCTAACAAAACAAATCTAAAAACCTGGCGGGTAATTTCGGTGGTTCTAATCACAATCTTACCTGCCCAGGCAATAGCCAATTTGCCGCCTGTGGTCAGCAATGTAACCGCAAGTCAGCGGACGGATGGTTCCAAGCTGGTTGATATTTATTACGACCTTGCTGACCCCAACAATGATACCTGTACCGTCTCGGTCGAGGTAAGTGACGATGGCGGCTCTACATGGGATGGCTCAGGATTTCAGGCATTCCTGTGGGACAGCACTAACGGGATGGTCGGTTTAACAGGTGGCGGAGCCAAAGGTATTAACAATCTTGGGCAAGTAGTGGGCTACACCGGCAGCCCAGAGCAAGCCTTCCTGTGGGACAGCATTAATGGCATTACTTACATTGGCACACTTGGTGGTGATAGGAGTGATGCTTCGGCGATCAACAACGCTGGTGAGGTGGTAGGTAATGCCCTAACTGCTAGTTTGAGTTGGCGTGCCTTTCTCTGGGATAGCACTAATGGTATGGTGGATTTAGGGACGCTTGGAGATAATACCAGCGGTGCTCTTGCCATCAACGATGCCGGCCAGATGGTGGGGTATTCTGAGACGGACGTACCAAGCGAAACGCATGCCTATCTTTGGGATAGTGTCAATGGTATGGTTGATCTTAATCGCTGCATACCTCAAAACTTGGGATGGGAACATTTGCATTATGCCACTGGTATTAACGCTGCCGGCCAGATTGTAGGTTATGGCTCCATTGGTGGAGAAGTACACGCTTTCTTAATGTCTCCTGCGACGATATACTATGTCGACACTGATGCTGCCGGTGCAAATGATGGCTCTTCCTGGACACATGCTTTTAATACACCTTTGGGATTGCAGCTTGCTTTGGCAGCGGCTTTGAATGGTGACAAAATACATGTGGCACAGGGAACATATACCCCTGATATAATGAACGGTATTATACCCCCCGACCCAAATGCTACATTTCAGCTAAAAAGTGGGGTAACAATCGAGGGTGGCTATGCTGGCTTTGGTAAGCCTGATCCGAATGCTCGTAATATTAGTTTATACGAAACGATTCTTAGCGGAGAGTTGACATTCTATCATGTCATAACTGCCTATGATGTCGATGAAACCGCCCGCCTCGATGGATTTACCGTTACAGGGGGTAACGCCAATGGCAACAGCGGTTTCTCCTACACCGGTTACGATGGCAACGACTGTGGTGGTGGAATGTTGATCCATTCTTCTTGGCCGGACGGAAACTGCTTACCAGTGATAGCTAATTGCGTGTTCGAAGACAATGTATCTGCCAATAATGGTGGCGGTATATACGTTTACGGTGGTTCACCAACAATTGAACGCTGTACGTTTCGGGGCAATCTTGCCGAAGATGACGGCGGTGGAATATGTAATGTGCTTGGCGGTCCACCCATTGTTAAAAACTGTCTTTTTATTGATAATGAGGCATTAGACGCTGGTGGCGGGATGTGTAATTCCTTGTACAGTCAAGCTGCCTTAACAAACTGTATTTTCATTGGTAATGTGGCTAGTGATTCTGGAAGTGCAATACTTAACGGAAATTCTGATGCAACAATAACGAACTGTACCTTTTATGGCAATTACACGGAGTACGAAGGTGTTGTAGCAATATCTCAAGGCACCGGTGAATTAAGGATAACAAACAGTATTCTCTGGAACGATACTGAGGCCGAAGGATATTATGAGATAAAGAATAATGGGGATTTATATGTTAGTTATTGTGATATACAAGGTGGCATAGAGGGTGGCATTAATAATTCTTCCCCTCCTTTGAGTGAAGTGTATGATGGCGGAGGTAACATTGATGCCGATCCGTGTTTTTTTGATCCGTGTAGCGGTGATTTTCACTTGATGAGTGAAGGGTGGCGATGGGACCCGCAGCGGCAGCGATGGGATTATGATGATGTGACAAGCAGATGTATCGACGCTGGCAATCCAGGGTTTTCTCTTGGACAGGAACTTTTGACCATTTTGCCGGACTGGGGAGAAAATCTGCGCATAAATATGGGTGCTTATGGTGGCACAGCCGAGGCGAGTATGCCGCCGTATGGCTGGGCACTTTTAGGGGATTTGAGCAATGATGGAATTATAGATTATGTGGATTTGGCTGGACAAGTAGAAGATTGGCTGACAACTGCAAACCAGCAGCCGGGTGATTTGAACCGTGACGGTATAGTGAATATGGCCGACTTTGCTCTTCTGGCACAGGATTGGCTTGCAAAAACAAGCTGGTATGAGCCCCCTATTGTGGTGCGGAAGCCGAATATTTATCTTTATCCCGAAGAAACAACAGAGCTGGATGTAAATATTGTTTTTCCGCATGGCGGGCGGGTTATAGCATCCGACCCCGAATATGGTGATGGCTGGCGTGTAACAGTAGAACCTAATGGAATTATTGATGGCCAGTATGAGTTCCTTTTCTACGAAAGTTTGCAGCCGGACTATGGACAGTATGAAGCCGGCTGGGCGGTTGCGCAAGGTGATTTGGAGAACTTCTTTGAAAACAATATGGCTCAAACAGGTTTTAATCAAAAAGAGATAGATGACTTTATAGAATACTGGATACCGCGTTTGACAGAATACCCCTACTATGCGATATACCCACAGTATAATTACGAACTTGAAAAAATGATAAAACTTGAATTTTCGACGCAGCCCGCGAACCTTATCAGGCTTATTTATTCAGTGAGAGGCTTGGAAACCGGAAACCTCAATTTACAGGAGCCGGTTGTGCCTCCATTCAACAGAGAAAGTTTTACTGTGTCTGAGTGGGGCGTTATTCTGAAATAGCAGATTAGATTGGAGTGGAATTGTGAGCATATCTGATGCCGCCAGCCGAAGCCGCAACAGGCATAAAGCGAACACGAAAAATTAAAATGCTCTAATGCAATTTTTTATACTTTCATCAATCGTCTCATTCGGCAAAATATTTACCAGCCTGTTCCAATTGACGGGCAGTTTGGCAGGGCCTTTGTCGATTACAAGCCCTTCCTTTTTCAGACCGTTACGGATCGCCAGGCTGGAGTACAGCCAATCACGGCTGTCTTTGACAATTTTTGCTCGATATGTAACTTTTCAGATGGCAGAGGTGGTGGTTTCAAAAAGATTGTTTGAGGAAATCCTTGAACGTATCCATCAGTTGAAACCTGCGGGCATTACCGATCCAAGTAGGCTTGTCATTGCGAGGGCCTGCAGGGCCGTGGCAATCTCAACCCATTCGAAGGCCAGAGATTGCTTCGCTTCGCTCGCAATGACATGTACCAGCGCAGTAAATAATCACAATTGGTATCAGATGGCAGTCCTTCTCGTATCGAAATCCCTGTTCTAAGAGAACCTTGAG
>Ga0210003_1001244_pt1 | contig 22655 bp, 13 predicted proteins | sample LantaG_FD_182804 | JGI IMG/M metagenome (GOLD analysis project Ga0210003, IMG submission 182804) | Deep subsurface microbial communities from Baltic Sea to uncover new lineages of life (NeLLi) - Landsort_02402 metaG (SPAdes) (version 2) | ecosystem: Environmental > Aquatic > Marine > Oceanic >... | reverse complement strand
TCGCTCAGGCTCGCGACGCTCAAGTCGACGCAGGCGATGGCCGACGCGATGGCCGGGGCGACGCGGGCGATGGTGGCGATGAACAGGAGGATGAACATGCCGGCGCTGACCAAGGTGAGAGGGAGGGGGGGTTTTTTTTTTTTTTTCCCTCTCCCCGGGGCTTTTTCCGTCCTTTTTTTCTCGGTCGCTCCGTCGCCTCTTTTTCTTCTTCGCTCTCTCACCTTTCGCACTCTCTCCTCCGCAAACAGATCCTGCGCGACTTCGAGCGCCAGAACGAGCGCATGGAGGCCACCTCGGAGATGATGGGCGACGCGATGGACGACATGGCCGAGGGCGAAGGCGAGCAGGAGGAGACCGACGAGCTCGTCTCGCAGGTGCTCGACGAGATCGGCGTTGACCTGGGGCAGGACCTAGTCGCGGCGCCCTCCAGGGCGGGGGTCGGGGCGCGGGCGGCGGCTCCCGCCGCGGCCGAGGCGGAGGCCCCCGCGGCAGAGGCCGTGGGGGCCGGCGGGGGCGGGGGCGGCGCCGCGGCGCCTCGGAGGGCTGCTGCTCCTGCGCCGCCGCCGCCGCTGCCGGCCTCGGCCTCGGCGCCGCCGGCAGCGCCGGCAGCGCCAGGAGCGGGGCCGCCTGCCGTTCCCCCCGCGCCCACGCCTCCTCCTCCTCCCGCTTCTGCCGCACCTGGAGGCCCCGACGGTCTCGATGGTGACCTGCAGGCGAGGCTTGACGCGTTGCGGAAGGCGTGAAGAGGGAGGGAGGGAGAGTTTTTTATTTTTGTTTCGTCGACTCTTTTTTTTCTTTTCCGTGTGTGAAAATCCAACTCAAAAAACGCTCTGCCGTTTTCCTTTTTTTTCGTGTTTTTCTGTTTTTTTTTTTTGTAGGTTACAACACTCTCAGCGATCTCGAGAGAGATCGCTGAGATGCAGCAACAATGGCAAAAGGTAAAAAGGAAGAAACAAAACCTTTGGAAAAACTAGAAAGGGATGGGAGTAAAGGAAAGAGGGGGATTTGCTTCTCTCTTTTTTTTGTTATTTTCTTTTTTTTATCTTCTCGGCGAAGAGTGCAAGGCAAGTGGGGGAAGCCTGCTTTTTTCTCCAAAAAGCGGTCCAGTGCGATGAATGTGTTTTTTTCATTGTAATTTGGGGGGAAGGAAGCAAGGGAGGGAGCGGGAGGGGGGGAAGAGGAGGAGGGGGTAACGAAGGGCGACGAAAACAAAAAGACAACTCTTTCTTCTTTAGACAGAGGGAGCCTTGGCCGGCGCCGGCGAGGGGGCAGCAGCCGCCATGACCTTCTTCTTCTCCCCGCCGGCGGTCGCACCGACGACGGTGGTGGAGTTGCCGGAGCCCGCGGGGGCGTCGAAGAGGCAGAAGCTGTTTTTTTTTAAAGTCGGAGGAGGAGAAAGTGAGCTTTTTCTTTCATTGTCGATTCTCTGCTCCCAGCAAGATATGGAAAGAAAAGGAGACGGAGGAACTCACCAGGTGAAGTCCGAGGTCTCGACGACGGCGTCCCCGATATTGGTGCGGCTGGAAGAGAGAGGGTTTTGGTTGGTTGGCAGGAAGAAGAAGAAGAAGATGAAGAGAAGAAGAAGAAGAAGAAGAAGAAGCGAGGCGGAAGAAGAAAGGGGGGAGGGGGGGAGCGCGTTTTTTCCCGCTGCCTCCTTTCGTTCTGCGCCGACGAGGTCCCTCTCTCGCCTTCGAAAAAAAAGGGGGGGGGGCGGGGGAAGAAGAAAAAACTCACCACTTGTCGTCCCCCTCGTGCACGTGTCCAAACCTGTTGAGCTCGCCCAGCTCGATCGGCAGCGACACGCACGCCGACCCGGGGTTCTTGTCGGCGGCGCTGCCGCTCACAGCGCGGCCGGGGCGGCCGGTGATGGATTTCGCGCACGCCTTGGAGCACGGCTTGCCCTTGGGGAGGTCGATGCCCTGGATCTGGTCCTTCATGCAGAGGCAGGCGTACTCGTCGGTGGCCTCGAGCGGGGCGGTGCGGTTGGCGGCGACGTTGCAGCTGGCCTTGGCGGGGGCCACGCCTGTTTCGGAAAAGGGAGAGTTTTTTTTTTAAGTCGTCAAGGGAAAAAAAAAAACTCGACGGACGCTTCTCGAAAACAACCCGAAAATGGAAAAAAACGAAAACCTCAAAAAAAAATCAAAAAACTCAAAAAAACTCAAAACCTCTCACCTTCAAACGTCACGTAGCTCCACCCGGGCACCCACCCCTCCTCTCCCCCGGCGTTGGCGGCGCACACAGCCGTCTCCGTCGTCAGGTGCGCGAAGGTCGCGGCCCGCTGGCCAGCGCCCTCGCAGACGGCGGGGCAGAGCTGCCCGGGCTTGGCCATGACGAAGCCCTTGCCGAGCTTCGAGGTGTCGGCCGCGGCGGCCGAGGAGGCCGAGAGGAGGCCGAGGACGGCGAGCGAGGCGGCGGTGCGGAACATCGTTGCGAGCGCTGTTCTGTTATCTGTTTGATTGTATTTTGTGCCGAGGCATCGACGAAGACGATGAGCGAAGAAGAGGAAGGAAGAGGAAAGAGCGAAAGGGAAAGAAAGAAGAGAGGTCCTTTTTCTCCTCTTCCCGACGACGAGGGGGGGGGCCGGGGAGTACCGTCCCAGCGGAGGAAGGCGCGCCGTCGCCGTCAGAGAGCTAGCCAAGAAAGAAAGAAAGAAAAATCGTCATGCAAAAAGACGTGCTTCAAAAGTGCTTCTTTCCCTTCCTCCGGGAGTAAAACCGGCAGCGTGTCCGCTTTAAAGCGTCGATAGAGAGCCTACGGCGAGCAAGTGGAGCAAAAGTGAGCACTAGAGAGCGGCGAAAGCGCCGAACGAAACTTCGAATGGAAATGATGACAGAAAAGGATGACCTGTCGGCTCTTGTCCAAAGGAGGCATTCGATTCTCATTTCGGGTCCTACGTCGACGCGCTTCCGGTGCTGCGACCGCTCGTTTCTTCGCATCAAAGCGCATAACAGACAAGGATGTGATCTCGCGTCGAATGGTGAGAAGAAAAGAGCGAGGACTCACCAAGATTCGACGAAAGGGGCGATGGGAAGAAGAAGGACGAGGAAAGCTTGAGGCGACGATGCTTCTTGGTCGAGGGACGGAAGTGAGAGAGAGCAAAGAGGGGCTCTTCGATTTTTTTCTCCAGGCAGGCAGATTTTTCCCTCTCTTCACTCACGGTCGGTTTGTTTCACACACGTCCTTCTCTTTTCTCTTTCCCCGCGCGCATTCTCCCCTTATTGTAATCATTGGCGTTTTCTCTCTCGTTTTCTCTCTCCCCCCCCCCTCTCCCAGTGTTGTTGTTGTCGAGTTTTAATCAGTGCTTGGAAAGTGCAAAATCTAAAAATCAAAAAGGTCAGAGTTCTCTTTTTCAGCGCGCCCTCAGCGAGCGGCGCTGCCCGGCAGGGGCGGCAGGACCAGCAGTAGGAGCAGCAGCGCCCCCGCGGCGCGTCGCCCTCTGGACGGAGGGAGCCCCCGCGGTCTCGGTGGTCGTCTGCGGCGCAGAGGCCGAGGTCCAAGAGTCGAGCGTCTTCTGCTGCTGCTGCTGCTGCTGCTGCTGCCTCTTCGTGCCCTTGGCCGCCGCCGCCGTCTTCGCCGCCGTCGTCTTCGCCTTTTTCGTCTCTGGCGCTTTCCCTTTCGCCCTCGCGGCGGGAGGCGCGGCATTCTCCTCGTTGTCGTCGTCATCGTCGCCGCCATCGAACTCGAAGGACGGCAGCGCGGCGCGCTTCTTCGTCCTGGGCGCCGGCGCTGCCGAAGCGGCCGGCGGCCTCGGAGCTGCGGGAGCTGCGGCGGCCACGGGCCTCTTCGCGGCGGCCGAAGGCTTGGCCTTTGGCTTCGCCGCGACGGGAGCGACAGCGGGGCGAGAGGCAGCAGCAGCAGCAGCAGAGGCAGCAAGAGCGGGAGCAGCAGCCGGGAAAGCAGCGGGAGCAGCAGCCGGGAAAGCAGCGGGAGCACCACCAGCGACCCTGGCCTTTTTCGCCGCCTTCTCTCCGCCGACCGAAGCGCGCGGCCTCGCCTGCTTCTTCGGAGGTCCCCCAGCTCCCCCAGCCCCCCCTCCTCCTCCCGCAGCCGGGATCAGGTCGGCGAGCTGCGGCGCCCACCCGGGAGGGAGCAGCGCCCCGTCCCTGAGCTTGGGCCTCGGGGGCTCGGCGGGCTTGTAGAGCGACTTGGGCAGGGGCACCCCGCCGGGGAAGCGGTCCCCGGCGCCGGAAGGAGCAGCGTCGGCGGCGCCGGCAAAGACCGCTGCGGCCGTCGTCGTCGCCGCCGCCGCCGCCTCGGCCGCCGAGAGCGCGTTCGAGGGCAGAGGCACCCCGTGCTTCCGGGCCAGCGCCCTCGCGATCGCCAGGCCCAGGTCCGCGAGCAGCGCGAGCGCTGCCGTGGCCGGTTCCGCGGTGGCGTCGTCGCAGCCGCGGACGGCGCGGAGGACCTTGCAGAGCGCGTGGAGCGCGGCGCCGGCCGAGGCGCGGATGGCGGCCGCGGCGGCGGCGGAGGAGGAGGAAGGGTTGCTCGAGGAGGCCGGGGGCGCGGCCGCTCCGGCGACCATCGGCTCGATCGCGAGCTGCAGCATCGCCTGTTTTTTTTCGTTATTTCGAGAAAGGAGAAAAGAGAGAGTTCGTGAGAGGAAAAAAAGAGTGACTTTTTTTTCTTCTTGGAGTTTTGTCGCCGTCGACCTCAAGACGCCGAAGAAAAAAACTCAAAAACTCAAAAAAACTCAAAACAAAAAACGCACCGCAAACGGAGTGAGCTCCTCTGCGGCCGGGAACGGCCCGCCTCCCGTCGCCGGGCCGCAAGGAGGGAAGTCGGGGTGGTGCGCCAGGATCTGCAGGAGGTAGGTCAGGGCGAACTCGGGCGCCTCATGCAGGAGCGAGTCCGTCGTCGCAGAGGGCGTCTTTGGGTCCTCGTTCCCTCCTCCGTTCCTTCCTGTCGCCGCGGCCGCCGCCCGCTGCCTCATCTGCTGAGCCACGGCCTCCCTCCTGGAGGCCACGAAGCGCCGCATCGCCTTCAGCGCCTGGAGCTGCGCCTGCTTCGAGGGGTCGACGGCGGAGAGGGCGAGCGGGGCGGCGAGCTTGGAGGCGCGGCTGCTGCTGCTCCCTGCCGAAAAAGAGCACGAGGAAGAAGCCGAGCCCCACAAAGCAGGAGCAGCGCGCACGCCCCCTCCCCTGCAAGCCGAGTCGACGGCGGAGATCAGCGCCGCCCTGAACGCCGAGCGGACGTCGGCCTCCTGATCCTGGAGCACGAGCGACAGCGCGAAGTAGGCCCCCGAGGGCACCCTCGTCTCGGCCGCCTGGAGCAGAGCCAGGAGGGCGCGCGAGGCCCCCGTGCGCAGCGCGGCGGCGTCGGCGCGCGCCGCCGGGCTGAGCTCTGCGCCGGCCCCCCCTTCCTCGTTCGCAGCGACGATCGCCGCGTGCGCGGCGGCGACGGCCGCGGAGCCGTCGGTGGCGGCCGCGTCGGGGTCGACGAGCCCGGCGAGCTCCGGCACGAGCCTATCGGCGACGGCCAGCGCCTCCGCCGTCATGCGGATGCGGAGACCGCCCGCGGACGAGGACGAGGAGGAAGACCCCGCGACGGCTTTGGCGGCGGCCCTGGCGTCGGAGAGCACGAGCGGGCTCGCCGCGTCGGGCACCAGCGCCGCGGCCAGGTCCTCGAGGGCCTCGGCCTTGGCCGCCGCGGCAACGGAGGGCGGCGGCAGAGCTCCCGCAGAGGGAGCAGCGCTCTTGCTCCCCCCTCCGGCGGCCAGCGCGCCGCCGCGCCCAAAGGCGGCCGCCGGCGCCGGCAGCATGACCGACATCACGAAGTCCGACACGGCCGCGGCATGCGTCGCGAAGACGCTCGGGGCCACCGCCCCCAGGGCGCCAAGCGCCGCGAGCGCGACGCGCGTCCTGCGCGGGTCAGCGAGGGCCTTGGCGGGCGCGCCCGAGGCGAGGTGCCTGACGTGGCGCGTCGCGACGCCGCGGAGCACGCGCGCGGCGTGCTCGGGCGGCAGCAGCGAGGCCAGCGCGCGGACCGCGGTGCGGGCCGCGGCGGGCGGGCCCTCGCGGGCGGCCTCCGCGGCGGCGTCGGAGAGGGCGTCGAGGACATCCTCCGCGGCGTCGTCGGCGGCGTTCGAGCGCTTCGCGCCGCGAGGGGAGGTTCGGGTCGACGTCGTCGCCGCCGCCGCTCCTCCGACCCCAGCCGCGGCGGCGGCGGCGGCGTCACTGTCCGCTGCCCTGCGCATCGCGCCCCCCGCCGCGGCGAGCACCCGCAGCGACGCCGCCCGCAGCAGCGCGTCGTCGGCGGCGATGGCGTCGGCGACGGCCGGGGCCGCGCGGGCGAACAGCGACGCGTCGGCGGCGGCGGCGTCGGTCAGCAGGGAGAGCGCCGCGGCGGCAAACCTGCCGTCGGGCGCCGAGGCCGCCGGGACATGAGCATGCGCCGCCGCCCCTCCTCCTCTTCCTCCTCCGCCGCCCTGCGGCGCGGCCGCGGCCGCAAAGAGCTCTGGGATCGCCTCGGGCGGCAGCAGCGACGGGGCCAGCCTCGCGGCGAGGACCTGCGCCGCCTCCTTGGCGTGACCCTGCCGCGGCGCGCGCGCGACGAGCTCGGCCGCGGCCGCGGCGGCGTCGGCCGAGCGCGTCCCGGGCGCCGCGAGCGCCGCCAGCGCCCTCGCGACGCCGTTGTCCTTGGACTCGGCGATCAGCGCCCGCAGCGCGGCCACGGAGCGGGAGCGGTCCGGCCAGGGGAAGACGACAGACAGCGCGACGATCGCGCGGTCGAGCCTGCGGAGCGCCAGGCGCGCCTCCGACGCCGGGGCGGCCTCGCCGCGGGCCTTGCTGAGCTCGGCCGCGGCGCTTCCTCCGGCGGCGCGCAGCGCGGCGCGGGCCGCGGCGGCCTCGGCGGCGGCCCCGGCCGCGGACCCGCGCGCGCGGAGCAGGGCGCAGGCCGCGGCGCGCTCGGCCGGGGAGCACGCCATCCAGATGCACGTCCACTGGCGCGCGACCGCCCTCGGGGCCAGGCGGGCCGGGAGCAGCGAGGGCGGCCCGGCCGGCCCCCGCGGCGGGAGGGCGGCGGCGGCGGCGGCGGCGGCGGCGGCGGCGGCGGAGGCCCCCGGGGCGGGCGCGCCCGCCCCGGGGGCCGCGGGCGGCCTCGCGAACAGGACGTCGGCGCAGAAGCTCCTCAGGTCGGCCGAGGCCGCGGCGGCGGCGAGCAGCTTGCCCGGGATCCAGAGCACGAGCTCCTCCGTCGACGAGACCTCCTCGCCGCGGTGCAGCGCGCCCGCGTAGGCCCGGAACAGCGACAGGAGGCCCCGCGCCGCGGCCCTCGCCACGCCCGGGGACGAGTCGCGGAGGCGCTCGCCGACGTCGAGCAGGGGCTGGAGCGACGAGGTGCCGAGGGCGCGCAGGCCGAGGAGGGCGGAAGAGGAGGAGGCGGAAGACGAGCCTGCGGCGGCAGCTCCGGCTCCAGGGGCTCCGGGAGCAACGACTTCTCCGGCCTTGACCGCCCCGGCGCCCTGCGCGCAGGTGCAGATCGCGGTCACCGCCGCGGCCCTGACCCTCTCGTCGAGGTCGAGGAGCCTGCCCGCGGCCGCGGCGAGCGTCGCCGAGCGCGAGTCGGAGTCCGGGGCCCCGGCCAGCAGCCCCGGAACGGCCCTCAGGACCAGGGCGCGCAGGGAGGCCGAGCGGTCTCGCGCCCTCTTGAGCAGCGCTTCCAGCAGCGGGGCGTGGGAGGCGCCCAGGGAGGCGTGCGTGGCGTGTGCGGCGGCGGCGGCGGCGGCTGCGGTTGGGTTTCCGTCGGCGTCGCCGTCGCCGTCGGCGGTGTTTTCGTCGTCGGCGGCGGCGGCGGCGGTGGCCGCCGAAGGAGCCAACCCGTTGTTCCCGGCCGACAGCAGCGAAACCGCAAGAGCGATGGCCCCCGCCCTCCTCCTTTCATCCTCGACCTGCAGCTCATCCTGGAGCTTGGGGATCACGGGCAGCAGGGCCTGGGGGCAGGTGGAAGCGACCTCCGCGATGAGGTCGGCAGCGCGCTCCGTCGCGGCGGAGCTCAAAGAAGAACCGCCAGAGCTGCCGCCTCCGACGCCGCCGCTCTCGATCGCCGCGACCAGCAGCCGCTGCACCGCGGGCTGCAGCTTGAGCTCGCAGCGCCTCAGCAGCGCCCGCGCGCACCGCGCCGCGTCGGGCCTCGCGTCGCGCAGCGGCGGCAGCAGCGGCGACAGCACGGCGTCGACGAGCGGCGCGGGCAGCTCGTCGGCCTCGTCGAGCATCGTCGAGAGGACTTCCAGAACCGCGGCCTCGACGGCGGCGTGGTCATTGTCTTCGGGGGAGGCGGCGGCGGCAGCGGTGGCGGCGGCTGCGAGAGCCCCGACGCTGGGGAGGGAAGCAGCAGCCTCCTCCTCGCCCGTTGGCGGCGGGAGCGGCATCGTCGTCGTGGCCGGCGCCCCTCCCCTACCGCTCGCAGCAGCCCTGGGCGCCGCGACGGCGGCGAAGCACGCGTTCGCGAGCCCCACCGCGGCCTCGGAGCTGTCCAGGTCGAGCGCCAGCACCGAGCAGCGCACCGCGGCGATCGTCTCGAGCGTGGCCAGGCACAGGTCGAACGCCGGCGACGAGGCGCGCCCCCTGGAGAGCTCGGCGACCGCGTCCTTGAAGGCCCCGAAGGCGTCTGCGAGCTGGGCCGGGGAGTAGGGCGCGTCCGGGGCGGCGACGCGGAGGGCGTGGGCGAGGCAGAAGGCCGAGCGGAGGCGGACGTCCTGGTGGTGGTGGTGGTGTTTTTTAGAGGAGAGGTGGTTGAGGTTGAAGGTTGAGGAGGTTGGGCAAAAGGGTGTCGTTCGCGCGATTCGCTCGGCTCTGCTTGAAAGTCTCAAGCATTTGGGTCTCGCATATTGCTGCTCTTTTTTCTCCCCTTGGTTCTGGGTCTTCTCTCTTTTCCGACCCCACGAGGGGATGCTCTTGATCGATACGATGCGGCAGGTCCCGGCATTGAGAGGAGAGACGAAGCGGAGAAGCGAGAAAAAGAGAGAAGAAAGTGATAGAGAGAGAACGAGACGCCGACGCCGACGCCGCCGACGACGACGACGTTGTTCGGATGACGTCGGACGAATCTCCGAAACTCTCTCTCCCTACCTTGTCCTTGTGCAGCAGCAGGGACCTGTCGACCAGCGCGCCGGCCAGCGGGCCCAGCGACACGGCCCCGTCGGGGGCCTGCGGCGCCGACGAGAGGGCGTCGGCCGTGGCCTGTTTGATGAGAGGTTTTTTGTTTTTTCAACGTCGTCGTGAGCAAAGACGAAATGAAAAAGGAACTCGAGCAAGATGGCCTCTTTCACTCGCATTGAGCTCGTTCTTGGCCCCTCCAGCCGCTTCCTCGCTCACCTTGAGCGCCTTGGTCAGGTCCTCTTTGGACTTGAAAGGCGGGATGAGGGCGTGGGCGTAGTGCGAGAGGGGCTTGGGCGCAGCCGCAGCAGGGGCGGCATCGCGGCCCTTCTTGCCCATCTCTGAGAGTCTGTCCTTCTTCTTCGTTCTGTCTCTCCGTCTCTCGCTGGAGGCTGCTTTCGTTCCCGTCTCTCGCTCGGAGAGCGTGAGAGAGAGCGGGAGCGAGAGCGTGAGAGGGAGGGAGAGAGAGAGGGAGAGGGAGAGGGGAGAAGAGAGTGGCTCGCGAGAGCGAGAAGAGTGGGAAAGAGGGAATGGAGTGCGAGCAGCGGCGCTCGAGAAAGAAAGTGTGCTCTTGAAGACTTAAATTTTTTTTTTTCGTTTCTCTCTCTCTTGCTCACACGCTCTATTCCTCCTCTCGATCGCTCTTAACGCTCGCGAGCTCGCGCCCGCGGTTCTCGTCCTTGTCCCGTCGCGCCCTCGCGATCGTGCTCGATAGACCGGTGCGCCCTCGCGATCGTGCTTGTTAGACCGGTGCGCCGCCCCCGAAGAAGACCGAGCGCACGCGAGTCTCGACTCTTTCGCGCCCGCTTCGTGTTCCCGCCGTCGATGTCATCGCACGTGCCTCCTCGAGCCCGCCCGCCTCCCGCCCGCCGCGCCCTCTCCTCCGCCCGCAGACGCCGCAGCGCGCCCCTGCTCCTCGCCGCTGCCGTCACCGCCGCCGCCGCCGTCGCCGCGCTCTACAGCACCGGGATGCTCGCCTCGGTCTCCGAGGCCCTCTCGAGGCCGATCCTCAACGACGTCTCGACCGACCTCGACAGCCCGCCGCAGTTCCTCTCCCTCCCGCCCTCGGTTTCCGGCGGGGGCGGGCCGGGCCCCGTGCCGCTGCCCGAGGAGTTCAAGCCGCAGATCAGGAGGGCCTACCCGGGCCTGAAGCCGCTCGTTACGATCGCCGCCGGAGGCCCGGCCGGGGTCTTCGCGGCACTCGAGAGGCTCGCCCGATCTCGCGCGGGGTGGGAGGTCGTCGCCGCCGACGACAAGGCCGCCGAGGGGGGCGCCTTAGCGCTCCAGGGCGTCGCGACGACGCGGCTGCTCCGCTTCAGGGACGACTTCGTCTTCCGCGTCAAGGCGTCGGACGGTGGCGGGTCGGTGATCGTGGACGGGCGCTCCCGCAGTCGCCTGGGCCGCGGCGACCTCGGCGCCAACGCCGCGAGGGTCGAGGGCTTCCTCGCCGACTTGGAGAAGGAGCTCAGCGCGTGAGGGGGAGGAGAAAGCAGCGGCAGCAGAGTTTGTTTTTCCACACCCCCCCCCCCCCTCGTTCGAGAGCTTTCGTCGTCTTGAGCGCTCCGCTCTTGCTTTTTTTCTTTTGAGTTTTTCGCAGGCGTTGTTGCTCTCTCTGTTTTGTAAAAAGATCGATCGCATCCTCTCAGAGAGACAAAAGAGGAGAGAGGAAAGAGACACGGGAAAATTCGTGGGCAGAATTCAGATATTTTTTTAACAAGGGAACGGCGGGAAGAAAGGAGCAACGCCAAACCTTCTACTCCTCCTCCTCCTCCTCGGCCTCCTCGTCCTTGTTCTCCTTGGCCGCCTTCCTCGCCTTCTTCGCGGCGTTCGCCTTGCGCTTGTTGCGTCCCGGGCGGCCGCCGCCGAACGGAGAGGACAGCGCGAAGTCGATGTGCTTCTGCGCGTCGACGCGGACCATGAAGGAGGGGACGTTGACGACCTGCTTGCCGACGCGGATGTGCCTCTGGCGGATCAGGACGCGCGCGTGGTGGATCGACTTGGCGAGGCCCAGCTTGAAGACCAGGGTCTGCAGGCGGCGCTCGAGCACGTCGGCCGGCGTCAGGGCCAGGACGTAATCGAGCTTGGTCTGCGACTCGTCGAGGAAGCCGTAGCGGTACATGCGGCGCATGAGGGCGGCGCCCTCGAAGATGCGCTTGGTGTCCTTGTCGTCGAGGGTGAGCAGCGTGCGGGCGGCCTGAAAGGAGGTTGGTTGGGGGAGGGGTGGTGGCGGTGGGTGTTCAGTTTCGAGGGTGGGGTCCGAGAGAGGTCCAAGAGGCCGAGAGGTTTTCCGATGCTTGCCCGGGAATTCGTTTCATATCGTCGAGCTCGATGTATCGCGCTCTCTCGCCAGTTCTTTCCCCCCGCTTCTCAGCCTGCTGCCTTTCTTGCTTCCCCCGCGTGCCCCTTTCGAAAAAATAGCCCAATTCCATCCTCCTTACCTGTCGGATCTTGGACAAAGCCATCTGCACGCGCCAGAGCTCGCGCTTGTTGCGGAGGCCAAACTCGCCGACGAGCTTGAGCTCGGCGTCCAGGCGCTCCTTCTCGAACGGACGGCGCGGCTTCTTGAAGGTCTTGCCGACTGAATAGTTGGTTGAGGAGGGAGAGCGTGGAAGAGAGGAAAGGAAAGGAAGGCGTGAGTGAAGAAATAAGAGTTACGATCGAAAAGGCGACGGCGGCGGCGGCGACGGCTGCGAAAGAGAGAGCATCTCTTTTCTTCGAAAGAGCCTCTCGCGAATCGAGCGGTATCACATCTCTCAGCGCCATGACGACCGGAAGCGCGTGCTCGAAGCCCTCGAGGAGGTAAAAGAAGCACAGGCGTCGCCAGAGGTGGTCGCGCGGGGGGTCACAGATGCGAGCAATGAGAGTCTTTGATCGTCTTTCTCTTGCTCTTTGCCCCTCTCTCCCCTCCCGTCTCCATCAACAGCTCTTCCCGAGTCCAGAACCGCCCTACTCTTTCTCTCTTCCCCCACCGAGAGAACAGAAAAAGATCGTCTCTCTCAGCGAGAATGAGAATCGAGAGCAGAGCAAGCGCGGACAACGAGCAAGAGAGAATTGGCAGAGCCGAAGAAGAACGATCATCGGCGGCCGCCGCCGCTCTTCGGCGACGGGCTCTCTCGATCGACGGCGAGAGAGCCCGCCGCCTCTTTCCTCGCCCCTGCAGCACGCGCGTTCGCTTATGTATACTCACAGTTGCGGTAGTACCCGATGGTCGGCATTTTGGCAGAGTTTTGGGTAAAACAGAAGCAAAAAAGAGGGGGGAAAGTAGTGGAAGTTGTGGGAGGTGAGGGGAATCGAGTCGGAAAAAAAAGGGGAGAAGAAGTCGCCCTCACTCTCAGGAAAGATAACTCAAGAAAAAAAAACTCCGATGCTGCTCTCTTCTCGCCTCCTCGCCGCTTCGAGGGCTGCGGTCGGCCTCCGCCCAGCAGCAGCAGCAATGAAGCATGCCTCTTTCGGTCCCCTTGTGGCTTCCTCCTCGCCGCGGCGCTTCGTCGGCGCGAAAGCAGAGAGCGAAAGCAAAGATTCGGCGGCGACGGCGGCGAGCAATCCCCCGCCGACACCCGTCGCTCGCACGCGCCCCGGTGCACAGGCCCCGCTCAAGGTAAATTTTAGCTTGAGAAATTTGAGGATGCTCTTGAAACAAAGCCATAGTACGCGAGGCCCCGGGTGATTGGAGATCAGAGACGCGGCGGAACAGATAGGAGAACGATGAGTTGGCGTCCTGAGATGTTGAGAGAGCGGCCAGCGGCGACGAGAGAGGCGACGTCGCCTCTCTTTCTTCTTCTCAACTCCTTCTCCTCACCCAAACCACCCCCTCCCCCCCACACACACACGCACCTCTCAACCGAACAACAGCTGGAGCGCGTCGAGAACCTCGCCTCCACCGCCTGGGGCGGCGTCGCGCAGGTAGACTCCGGGGCCGCCGACGGCGGCGGCCTCCCGCGGTCTCTCTTGCTCGCGGCAGGCGACGGCGCGTGCCTCCTCGCCTTTGCCGCGATCGGCCGCGCCTCCCACGGAGAGCCCCTGGCGGCTCTCGACCTTCTCACTACTGCGGGGCCGTTCCTGGTGGCATGGTACGGCTGGGGCCTCTCGGGATGGGGCGGGGCCTTTGGCAGGGAGGCGCGGCTCGCCTCGCCCGGCGCGGCCGCAGCGACGGTCCTGCGCGCGTGGCTGCCCTTTGTGCCGACCTCGCAGCTCCTGCGGGCGGCCTCGGTCGGGCACGTCGCCGACGTTGCGTTTTGGGGCATTTCGGGGGCCGTGACGCTCGTTTTCTTGGTGGTCTGGAGGAGCGGGCTGAGCGCGGTCGCTCCGGCGCCCGGGGCGGGGAAGAGGGCGGACAAGAAGGGGAACGTCTTGGAGTTTCTGAGTTTGATCAAGGGGTTGACGACGAGGTGGTAGGGCCTCGTCTTTTGCTTTTTTGGTTTATTTTTCTTTCGAGGTTTTTCCGTGTAAAGGAGATTTGGTGACAGCAGAAGAAGTGAGGCGTTTCGATGGGAGAGAGCGGGCACGGCGTGAGAGCGAGCGCGAGGGCGAGAGGAGCAAGGAGGAGGCAACGAGGTTTTTTTTCGTCGCGACAGATTTTTCGTGCTGTCGAAGAAAGTAGAGACTTTCACTTTCCTTCTCCGTCTCCGCCAATCTATCCCTTTCGCCAAAGCCAAGAATGAGTGCTCCCGCCCTCCGCGTCGCCGCCCCGGCCCTCGCCCCGCGCCTGGCGTCGATTTTGGTATGCTTGCATCGATTGGGCGAGACTGGCGGGTGTCGGAACGAGCAGCCGAGACACATATCGCGGAGGTTTTTTTCATGCGAGAGCGCTTCTTTTTTTTTACGAAGCGGCAGAGTCAGCAATGCTCTCCCTCACGCCCCTCTCTGTTCCCCCCCCACCCCGATATTCAAAACAGGCTTTCGCATCGCCCGCGCCCATTCAGACCCATGTGGACGAAGTTTCACCCAAATTCCAGCAGCAGAAGGCTCTCAAGGTACGGTTTGTCGGGGCTATATCGCGGGGTCTTCATTCTCGACGCTTCCCTTCGACCAGAGCCAAGTCTGCGACGCAATCTTCGAGACCGCTTGTCGCCTAAAAGCTGCGGTGGGATCGCCTCGTTCAATCCGCAGTAGTATTTGGACTGCATGGACAGTCGTCCAGGATTTAGATCAGGAGAAATGAGGGCGCAGAGACGCGTGGAAGACCGCTGTCGTAAAAGGAGCGAAGCATCGACGACGACGAGGACGACCGCAAACAGCTCACCGATAAGCGTCGGAAAGCGTGCGCTTTTTTCAACTTTCTCTCGCTCTCTCAGAGCCCGCTGTACCATTTCGCTCACGCGCTCCTCTCTCTCTCCCCCCCCCAAAAAAAAACGAAAAACAAAAAAACGCGCGCGCAGTCGTTCAAGCTCCACATCGGCGGGGATATCACCCTCCCGACCCGCTTCCAGGCCCCTTCTCCTCCCTCGGCCTCTACCGCAGCCGCGGCCTCGATGAGCGCCAACGAGGTCGCCGCCGCCGCGGCGGCCGAGAGCCCGCGCCTGCACGACCCCTTCGAGGGCGTCCCCCTGCGCGCCTGGGCCGAGAGGCTCGGCGAGCGGGTCATGCCGGCCTACGAGGCCGTCAAGGCCGAGGAGGCGCGCAGGAAGGCGGAGATGCTCGCGAACGGCGGGAGCGGCCAGGCGCCGCTCGCAGCGTCGCCGCTCTCGGTCCCGTCGGTGTTCCCGCTGACGCGCTGGGCGGCCTCGTCACCGGCGGTCCGCTCGACGCTCGTCGCGGCCGAGAACCCCAAGGAGCGGCCCAAGGCAAGGCTGTCGTGGTACCACCCGGACGACACGATGGTCCCCAGGTGAGTTCGAAGAAAGATATATTTTTGTCTCTTCTCGGGTCTTTTTTTTTTTCGTTCTCCCCAATGAAAGTTTAAAAAACAAACTCAGCTCTCGCATCTCATTTCTCCCCCGAAATTCGGAAAAAAACAAAAAACTCCGCCAGGGACTGGTTCAAGGGCGGCCTGCTCAAAGACCTCGAGTACTACAGGCCGTTCCGGTCCCCCATCGAGCCCGCACTCGCTTGAAAGAAAGAGCCATTTTCTCTTTCTTTTGACTCGCCCCGATTTTGAAATGCTTTCTAGAAAAACAACAAAACCCAAAACAATTTTGCAGATTTCCCTCCCTTCCCCGGTCCCCCCCTTTTTTATATACGATTTTGATCTACAAACGACAGCCAAGCAGCGAGCTAACACTTTCGAGTCCCCCACTTGTAGAAAAAAACACACAAAACAACAAAAAACATGCTTCGAAAAGATCAAGTCGACTCTCTCTTTCGGCTTTCCCCCGTTTTCTCTCTCTCTCTCCTCGTCGTCTTCTCTCTCTTTCTTCGCGCAAGTGAAAGAGAAAACCACAGCAACGACGACAGAAAACACGCGGAAAATCAGAATGTTTTTTTATTTGCACTCCCCCCTCTCTTTTCGAATCTCTCACCTTTTTTTCCTCTTTCTCTCTTCTCTCTTTCTCTCTCTTCTCTCTCTGTCCCCGTTCTCTCGTCTCTTCTATCTCTCTATTTCTTCCCCCCCTTGAGCGCGTCCCAGAAGTCCGCCTCGCTGCTCCCGTCCTTCTCCTGCAACGGAGCAGCGGGAGCGGCAGCAGCGGGAGGAGCAGCAGCGGGAGGAGCAGCAGCGGGAGCGGCAGGAGCTTTCGCGACTGGCGTCGCCGCTGCTTCCGCAATCGTCGCCGCTCCCTCCGCCTCGGCCGCATCAGAGGTCTTCGACTTCGAGCCGCCGCTGCCGCCTCCCAGCTTCGCCCAGAGCGCGTCGAGCCCCCGCGGCTTCTTGACGGACACCTTGGGGGCAGACACAGCCGGCGAAGCTGCCGTCGGAGGCTCCGGGGCGACTGCTGCCGGGGCCGGCGGGGCGGGAGGCCGCTGCTGCTGCTGCTGCTGCTGTTGAGCCTGCGGCGGCGGCGGCGGCGGCCTCGGCATCGGCTTCCTCTTCCCACCGCCGGCGAGCATCCCAGCGGGCGACGGCAACGACGCCGCGTCCGGGGCCTGAGGTGCCGCGAAAGGAGCAGCGGGAGCAGCAGGAGCGGGAGCGGCAGCCCCCCGCAGCTTGGACAGGAGCGAGGCGCCCGAAGCGGCGGGAGCAGGCGCCGCCGCCGCGGCGCTCGTCGAGCTCCCTCGCAGCTGCGACAGCAGGGCCGCGCCCCTCTCGGCGCACCCTGGCCGCTGCCGCTGCTGCTGATGCTGCTGAGGGGCCTTCTGCGGCGAGGACCCGCGGAGCTGCGCCAGCAGGGAGGCCCCGGAGGCCGGAGGCGGGGGCCCCGCGACGCGCGCGGCGACCTCTGCGGCGAGCGACGACGAAGACGAAGAGGACGACGGAGCCCCCGCCGCCTCTTCGCCGCTGCCGCCCCTCGGCTTGCCCGGCGCCCTCCTCTCCCCTCCCCCTCCTCCTGCGCTCCTTCCCCTGCCCATGGAGGCGAAGCCTTTCGCCCCGGCCTCGGGAGGCGCTGAGGGCATCGCCAGAGGCGCCGTCGAGGAGGAGGAAGACTTCCTCATCGCCGTCGAGGGGGCAGAAGGAGCGGAACCAGAAGAAGACGAAGAAGCGGCGGACTCCCCGAGCAGCGCCGCCGCGCCGCCTGCGCTCCCGCCGACGCCCCAGGCCGGAGCCGCCCTCTTGACGACCCTCGGCGCCGCCGTCCCGGGCGCGGCCACCGCCGCCGGCTTCGACAGGTTGAGCAGGTGCTCGGGGCACATCACCGCGCCGACGCAGGCCCCTCCGGAGGCCCTCCCCGCGAGGTCGCTCCCGCCGACGAACGGCGCGTCAAAGAGGACCTCGATCGCCCCGGCGGCGGCGTGGACGCCGACGACGGTGCCGCGGCTGCCAAACGGCGGGGCCGCGCCCGCCAGCCCCGACCCTCCGCCGCCGGCGCCGCCGGCGCCTCCGCCACCGGCCTTGATCGAGACCACGCGGTCGCCCAAATCGAAAGTGCCGCCGGCCAGGGCGGCCGAGACGCCGCCGCGGGCGGCGGGGGGCAGCAGCATCGTCGGCGCGACGTTCTCGAGCTCGATCTCCGGGACGACGACGGTCTCGCCCGCGGACGCCGCGGCCGCCGCCGCGGCGTCCTTGGCGCTCACGGCGGGAAGCAGCGCCTGCAGCGCCCTGATTGCCGCCTCAGGCGCCACTTTCGCCTCGCTCGAGACCAGCGGCCGCTTCGACAGAGGCTGGGCCTTCAGCCACTTGACCGCCGCGGCGACGCTCTCGGCCTTGGCGTTGTCGTCGGCGCCCGGGATCAGGAGGTCGGCCTTGGCGTCCGCGGCGCGCTTGTCTCCCCCGGGCCCGCCGTCGTCGATGTCGGCGACGGCGAAGACCCAGGGGTGCTTGGAGCGGTAGGCGGTCAGCACAGCAACTAGTGTTTTGAGTTTTGATTTTTTTTATCTCGAGGTCGAGGTGAGTTTTTTTCTCTCTTTTTTGCCCTTGCGACGCCCTCTCTCTCCTTTCTCTCTTCTTTCTTTCTTTCTTTCTCCCTCTTTCTTTCTTTCTTTCTCCCTCTTTCTTTCTTTCTCTGTCTCTCTCTTCCTTTCTTTCTTTCTCTGTCTCTCTCTCTCTCTCCCCCTGAAAAAAACAAAAAACAAACCAAAAAGAACTCACCCAGCGCCGGAGAGTAGAGCCACCCCCTGTCGTCCGGGGCCGGGCAGACGTAGTCCGGAACGCAGAGCTTGCGCCCCCCGTGCTTGACGCACAGCCCCACATCGACGCGCTCGCCGCGGTCACTTCTTCCTCCGCCGCCGCTGGCACTGGAGGAACTTTTGACGTTGACGAACAGCGGGCCAGTGATGCGCCCGAGCGCGCGGGGAGAGATGCCGAGCCTGCGCGAGACCTGGAAGGCCGGAGAGTGCGAGACGGCGCCGACGGACTGGAGCACGCGCTTGGCGGCGGCTCCCGCGGTCGCCGCGGCGGCCCCGGGAGGGGAGAGCGCGATCCGCAGAGTGCCGGCCGCCGGCGGCGGCGCCCCCGCGGGGCGCAGCGTCCCCTCCGGCGCCGGCGGCAGCACCACGGCGAGGCACCCGTAGTACGCCCTCCCCAGGAACAGGGCGCGCGCCCCTGGACGCCACCCCATCGCCTGCATCGCGGCGGCGGCGGCCTTGGCGTCGAGCCTCGGGTCGGGGGCGGGGTTGCGCCGCAGGACCAGCGACGGCGGCACCTTGACCTCCTCCTGCGACCAGCGCTTCTCCACGGTCCCGTCGAGGAGGCGCACGAGCCCCTCGGCGGGCCGGGCGTGCAGCAGCGTCCTCGGCGCGTGGTCGCGGCCGAAGCCTTCGCCGAGGTCGAGGGAGACGTCGATGCCTCGCCGGGTGAGGAGCTCGAGCCTGAGCTTGGCGGCCTCTTCGGCCCAGGCGCGCGCCGAGAGCTCGTCGAGCTGGCGGACGGCGAAGGGAGCGAGGCCCGCGGCGGCTCCGTTTCCGTTACCGGCAGCAGCCGCCGCCGCGGGGGCTCCGGCCTCGACCCTTACGAGCCCGTCGGAGACGGCCACGACGCGCGCCTCGACCAGATAAGGCCAGCGGATCCAGCAGCGGGTGCCGATCGCGGCTCGGGCCACGGCCATCGTCGCCGCCGAGACGTTTTCGCTGCTTCCTCCGTCGGCTCCTCCTCCTCCGCCGCCGCCGCCGCCGCCGCCTCCGCGCCTCGTCGCGGCGCCCCTCCCGCCGGCCTCCTCCTCGGCGATCGCGGCCGCCTCCTCGCCCGCGATGGCCCGCGGCTTCAGCACAACAGACTCCCTCTTGGAGGGCATGCCCAGCACGTTCGCCTGGACCATCCTCAGCTTCGCGTCGGCGGGCAGGCCGCGCAGCGTCGGGAAGCCCGCCGCCGGCGGCGCGCCGCGCGCCTTCGGTCCCCCGGGCGGTTCGTGGGTGAACCCCGGCTCTCCGTCCGGGATGGGCGGCGGGGGCGGCATGCGCACGAGCCTGGAGTTGCACGCGAGGACCGAGGAGAGGGCCGAGGGAACGGTGGAGGCGAGGTCCGAGGTGGCGTCGCCGAGGGCGCCGCCGCCGCTGGCTGCCGCTCCCTCCGTTCGCCCCTCCCCGCCGCCGCCCTCGATCGCGGTCCACAGCAGCACCTCCCCTGGCCGGTTCAGCGCCCTCTCGTGCGCGCTCAGCGCCCCCTCGGGCACCCGCGCGGCGGCCTCCAGCAGCCTCTCCTCGTCGACAAAGGGGATCAGCACCACGCCCTCCCACTCCGCCCGCTTGCCCTCGAGATCGACGTCAAAGTCCGCGGGGTAGAAGTCCGCGATCGGGGACGTGGCCTCGAGCATCAGCGGCCTGAAGGGCTCCGGCAGGTGCGCGGCCGAGGCGGCGGGCAGCACGGCGAGCAGCTGCTGGTAGGGCCTGAAGGGCTCCCCGCGCTCGAACGCCGGGCGGCTCTTGGACTTGGAGGCGGCCAGCGCGGCGGCGGCGAGCTCGGCCGCCGTGGGCGCGTAGTGGTGCGCGTAGAACCAGGTCCACGAGGCGACGCCGCGGTAGTAGTACTCGAGCACCCAGGTCACGCCGGCCAGGAAGGCGTCGGCGACGGCGCGGCGCGACTCCGGGGTCGAGGCCCCGAGCTTGGACCGCCAGTAGCGCTCGGTCCAGGCCGCGAGCCCGGCCTCCGCGTCTCCGGACTCGAAGAGCGCGCGCGCCTCGGCGCTCATCATCGTCGGCTCCTGTTTCCTGGCCTCGTCGTCCTCCCCTTCTCCCTCGAGCGCGGCCATCACCTCGAGGTCGTGGGCTCCCGCCTCCTTGGAGAGGGCGAGGGCCGCGACCTCCACCTCGAGCGGGGTGGCGGCAGCGGCGTCCTCTTCGCCTTCGTCGGCAGGAGCGGCGGAGGGAGCGGCGGGAGCGGCGCGAGCTCTCTCCTCTTCCTCCTCCGGGGCCGCGAGCGCGGCAAACCTGCCTCCGGCCATCGCCGCCTTCAGCGCAGCGGGCGTCAGCAGCTTCGGGATCGCGGCAGCGGCGGGAGCGGCGGCGATGAGGGGCCCCTTGGCCCTCGGAGGAGGCCTCGGGGCCCCTCTGGGCTGCTGTGGCGAAGGGACGCCGTTGCCAAACCCTCCCCCTCTCCCGCCTCCCCCTCTCCCGCCGCCGCCGCCTCCGCCGCGGCCCTGCTGCTTCGACGCGTACTCCTCGGCGTCCCGCGCCCTCGCCTGCAGCGTCGCACCCTCCATCTCGCCGAGCTTGCCCAGCAGCACGGCCAGCCTCCCCCGGTCCAGGGCGCCGTCGCGGGTCATGTAGCCTCCTAATTTCGGCAGGAGCTCTTTGTACAATTTGAAAATCGTGTCGAGCGCGCCCTCGTTGATGTCGAGCGTCGGCAGCGCGGGCAAGAAGTCGTTGCCGATCAGCATGCAGAAGAGCACGAAGTCGTCCACGACGCGCTCCGGGTCGTATCCAAACGGCAGCGAGGGAGCGAGGTGCCTGAACTCCGCGTCGAAGTAGTCGCGCAACAACCCGACCTGGAAGAGCACAAAGTGCTCCGCCGAAGGGTTGTCGAGCGCCTCGCGCGACGGCTGCCCCTTCCCTCCGCCGCCAAACTTGACGACCTCTCGCAGGAGGCAGAAGTTGGGCTCGTGGGTGACGAGCGCGAGCATGATGAGGTCGGCGTCGAGGCCGTACATGCAGTGGCGCTGGTTGGGCTGGTAGCCCGGGCGGCGGCGGGCCCACCTGAAGATTTTGTTTTGTTTTGTTATTTAACGAAGAAAATGAGTTTTTTTTCTCGTCTCTTTGCTTTCTCGACCTCGGGCGCGCCGACATCAGCCCGAAAAGAAAAAAATGGAAAAAACGTTCTCACCTAATCGCCTCCATGATCTTGTGCTCCCCCTCGCCCGGGACGTCGTGGCCCGAGAGCACGATGCGCGGCCTGCACCAGGCCGGGTCGTCGGCCATCTTGCGGCGCACGAAGAAGCGGAGGTGCGCGGCGAGGCGGCCTGATATATTTGTTCAGTTTGTTTTTTTTTGTTTTTTTGTGAGCTTTTTTTTTGTTTGTCCCGTCTCGCACTCCTCTTTCTCCTCTTTCTTTCTCTAAAAAGCAACAAAGACAAGGAAAATAAGGAGGGAAATAGAAAGAGAGAAATCCTCTCACCCATAAACGGAGTCCCGGGAGTGATGCAGTTTGAGTCGAACGAGGCTTCAGAACTCGAGGCGGCGCCGAGCGTCTCGCCGCGCAGTGAGTCCTTGGCGGCCTGCTCGCGGGCCTCGGCCTCAAGCTCGAGCCTCTCTTTCGCAGCCTTGAAGCGGCGGGAGCGCTGCTGGTTCATCTTGGCGCGCGGGGCGACGCCTGCGTCGAGTTTTGAGAGAGAGAGAGAGAAAGGGAGAGGGTTGAAGAAAAAGGAGTGAGTTTTTTTTTTCGTTTCTCAAGACTCTCTTTCTCTTTCTCTCCCTCCTTTTTCAAAAAGCAAAACAAAAAACAAGTTCTCTCACCGTCCACGGCCATGAACAGCAGCTTCTGCGGCTGCACGATGCTGAACAGCTTGTCCAGATACTGGAAGATCCTCAGGATCATCTCGGTTTCCGTCATCTTGGAACTCGGGTCGTTGCCGTGCGTGCAGTTGTGGATGATTCCGTTCATGTCGAGGTAGAGCGCGTCGACCTCGGGGACGTGCGTGCCGAGGACGGGCTGGTTGACGAGCGGATAGCGCTCGGAGAGCCAGCGGTAGAACTTGGGGATGCCTGTTGGGCGGAGAGAAAGAGAAAGAGAGAGAGAAAGGACGAGGAGGTTTAGAAGGAGGTCGAGAGAGAGAAGCGGCGAGATGGATTCCTTTTCCTTTTCTCGAAGAGAGAGAGAGAGCTTCGCTTTTGCGCCTTTCTCTGCATCGCGCTGGTCGCCGCAGTTTGGTCTTCTCGAGGGCTCGGAGGCGGTTGAAGTGGGGCTTGCAAGACCAGGGAAAGCGCCCTGCGCTGCGAGCGAGGTCGATGGTGATCGAGATGGCGAGGTGATGACGATGATCGCTCTCTCTCGACTCATTCTGTGGGCCGCGAGAACCCACGTCTCCCGTCTCTGATCAACGAGAGAATGAGACGTACCCATGGTTCAGATGACGGCGCTTCTAGCGCTAGCAGAGGACGGGAACTAGCGCCTCCGAAACTCAAGTGGCGGTCTCAAAAAAAAAGGAGCTGTTGGCTCGCTCGCAATGCTGGCCCGAATGAAAAAAAGAGCGGCGACGACGACACGAAGAACTGTCTTTTCGCGGCAGGGAGCTGGCTCTCTGAGAGACGCGCGAGCTTCGCGGCGCGCTCTGAGCGGCCCTCGAAGGTCTCCGAACGAGAAGCACGAAGAGAACAAAGAGAGGCGTGCAAGGGCGCGCACGGGTTCTCTCGCGAATGGATGATTGATCACCGCCGCCGGCGTCGTCAAAGGGAGGGGGAAAGAGAAAAAGAGCAAAAAGTGAAACCTGGGTCGCACTCTTCTCTTTCTCTCGTTCTTCATTTTTTTTGGACTTTTTCCCCTCCTCAAGGGGGGGGACTCTTCCTCTTTCTCTTCTTACAGGCACGGCAAAACTTTGTTTTTTTTAATAATGGTGAATAGAGGGGTGAGGTGGAAATAATTGGTAGTCAAGGGGGGGGGGG
>Ga0210003_1001243_pt1 | contig 22659 bp, 22 predicted proteins | sample LantaG_FD_182804 | JGI IMG/M metagenome (GOLD analysis project Ga0210003, IMG submission 182804) | Deep subsurface microbial communities from Baltic Sea to uncover new lineages of life (NeLLi) - Landsort_02402 metaG (SPAdes) (version 2) | ecosystem: Environmental > Aquatic > Marine > Oceanic >... | reverse complement strand
CTAACGGCACGTAATTTGCATATAAGACTGTCAAGGCTTCAGCTTTTTTCGTAGGCAAAATCCGCTTAACGGAACTTTATAGGAGTAAAGCAAATGACACTGGGACCAGATTCGAACCCGCTTGGCAGGCAGGCACAAAACAACGCATTCGAAAACACAAATCACTACGAGAGGGGTTTGCAATTAGCCGAAGCCGGCAAATATCAGGATGCCCTTGTCTACATACAGGAGCATCTTCGCACGGCGCCCGACGATGCACAAGCCCTGAACGATACCGGTGCAATTCTTCATTGCCTGGGCCGCTCGAATGAAGCGATCGATCATTTTGTCAAAGCTCAGAAACTGCTGAATGACTCGGCCGAGATAATATGGAATCTGGCCGAAGCATATCTCGCAACCGGCATGGCAAACGAAGCCATGCGGCTTTTCGATAAAATGGAACAGATGGGCGTTCTGAATGCGGATGTCCTGAACCGAACCGCTAACTTATTCCTGAATCAGAATAATAAAGCCGATGCTATCGAGATGCTTCTTCGCTCACTGCGAATCTGCCCCAGCCAGGAAATCATCGAGCCGATGGTCGAGGTGATTCGCTCTAAAAGACCGAAGGTGGCCTTTTTCTGTGGCGGCGACGGCATGACATTCCTCGACGAAATCTTCGAGTTTACAAAGCAGCGCTTCGAAGTACGCCTTTTTGAAGGCCGGACAAAAGAAGAACTGTACGAACTCATGAAATGGAGCGATATTTCATGGTTCGAGTGGTGCACTAATTTAGCGGTCATAGGCTCAAGACAGCCCAAAGTGTGCAAAAATATTATCAGGCTGCACCGCTACGAAGCCTATGAGCAATTGCCCCAGCAGGTGAACTGGACCAATATCGATGCTCTTGTCACCGTCGGCAACAGTTTCGTCAAGGATGCCCTGCTCCGCAGGGTCCCATACATCGAAAGCCAAACACCCATCGCTACTATACCGAACGGCGTAAACCTCGAAAAATTTGCTTTTACCAACCGCCCACGTGGCAAAAATATCGCATTTCTGTCCAATCTGAGAATGGTCAAAAATCCTGCCTTTGTCCTGCAGTGTATGCAGAAGCTGCACTACATCGATCCCGAGTACCGTCTGTTTTTCGGCGGGCTGTCTCAGGATGAGACCCTTGAACAATATCTAAGGCATATGGTCGGCGTTCTTGATCTTCGCGATGTTGTGTTCTTCGACGGCCGGCAGGAAGATGTCAGTTCATGGCTTGAGGATAAACATTACATAGTTTCGACAAGTCTTATTGAAAGCCAGGGCATGGGATTGCTGGAGGCAATGGCCTGCGGTTTAAAACCGGTAATTCATAACTTCCCCGGCGCCGACCAAATCTTCCCATCCGAGTTTGTATACAACATCGCCGAAGAATTCTGCGAGCAAATTCTGTCCGAACAATACGAACCACAAAAGTATCGCAGGTTCGTCGAAGAAAATTATGCACTTAAAGACCAGTTGCCCAAAATTAACAATATTTTCACCCAGCTCGAAGCCGACATAGATGCACAGCAACCAGGAAGACCGCTTTACGATAACCTGCAAAGCCTTAATTCCCAAATAGTTGAGTTATCCGCGGGGTCTTACCCTTCGGCTTTCGAGAACAATCTGATTATATAAATCTTAGCTGCTTAGAAAATTTTAGATACTTCTGGAATGATAGAAAACTACGAAAAAAAGGCAGGGCCGGTTGTCAGCGTGCTTGTCCCGACTTTTAACCGGCCCCAATACCTGCCTAAGGCTCTGGCAAGCGTTTTGCAGCAGAGCTATAGAAATCTCCAGCTCATCGTAATCAATGACGGGGGAGAAGATGTCAGCGATATAGTCAATTCGTTCCGCGACCCGAGGCTGATATTCATAAATCGAAAGGAAAATCGGGGCAAGCCTTATTCCCTCAACGAATCCTTAAATCGAGCAGAAGGCAAATATGTAGCCTATCTTGACGATGATGATATATATTATCCCAATCACATCGAAACGCTTGTCAACGCTTTGGAATTCAAAACCGATTGCCAGGTTGCGTACAGCGATTTCTACAAGACATATTGCAGGGTTGCTTCGGATGGCTGCCGGCAGGTGCTGAGCAAAATTGTGGAAGTCGGCCGCGACTTCGACCGCTTTTTTATGCTGCACTTCAATCATGTCCTGCACGTAAGCCTGATGCACCGCCGGGACCTGCTTGAAAAAACCGGACCATATAACGAGCATCTTAACGTTTTAATTGACTGGGACATGACCCGCCGGCTGGTTTTCTTCTCTGATTTTCACCACGTATGTGAAATCACCGGAGAATACTACCATCCCGAAGGCGAATCCGACAGGATATCGATCCAGCGGCGTAAAGATAAGAACGAGTACATGAGAAACGTTCTTACAATACGAACCGCCAGGCCCCCCAAGCCCTGGCCAAAGATTCGGGACATGTCTATAATTTTTCTCACAGACCGGCTGGACAAACAAGTGGGAAAAACCATTAACTCTATCTGCCAGCAAACATTTTATCCCTATAAGCTTTATCTGCCGCTATCGGAATCCGATATCAACAGGTTAAATTCCGATATGCCCAATTTAGTCCCGGTGCCCGTTAATCCGGCAACTTCACAGGCCCGGCATATAGATGCAGTTCTGGAAAGATGCGACAGTGAATATATTGGGATAGTCACAAACGGCCTTCCCATTAATGATATGTGGATAGAGAATCCGCTTTATGCCCTGATTAACAATCCGAATAGTCGCCGGGGATATGAACTGGAAGGATCAACGGACGCACTTTGGGCAGCAGTGGTTACAAAAGATGACTTACAATTAGCCCGCAGAGGCTTTCCGAATTTACCGGTGCGGGAATCTCTAAAGGCTGCCGGTATCGTGCTGAAGCATCCGGATTTCGAAGAGCTTCCTTTCCAGTTCGACATATTCCTTCATCAGGCCCGGTCGGCAGAAAAAGATGGAAACTGGTCTCAGGCAGGCCAAATCTACGAATACATCGCTGAAAACCACCGGAACGAATTGTGGATGAAGAGGCTGGCCGCAAAGGCTTTTTTCAAAGCCGGAGACCATATACGCTCAAACGAACTAAGTCAAATTGTCAACCGGCAACGGCCAACTGTGGACACCCTTTTGTTAGAGGCAAAAATAAAACGCGAAAAGAAAGATTTCGATTCGGCTATTAAACTGCTCAAAACAGCAGAACAAATACTTGAAAACCCGATCCGGCACTTATCCGGCAGTCGCCTGCTTTCACAGGCTCAGGTCTCAGAACACGAATAAACGCGGGATGGGAATCCTTGAAGGAACAGAATTGATATGGACATAACAAATAAAAATGTTGATCAGTTGCACGATTCGACTCAGCATTATGAAGCATTGCAGGAAATGGGAGACTGTTACGCTTCAGTCGGCAACTACAAACAGGCACAAAAATACTACGACAAGGCCGCCGTCCTGGCACCGGATGCACCGGATCCTTATGTCGGACTTGGCGTAGTCGCCCTGCAGAATAATCAGCTTGATGATGCCGAAATAGCCTTCAGAATCGCCTGCAGGCTGGATGCCAATTGCGCCAAGGCTTATGCAGGCCTGGGCTTAACCGCACAACAGAGAACAGATTACAAACAGGCATTTGAGATGTATCTGAAAAGCCTTGAACTGGACACCGAAAATCTCATAGCACTGCTCGGCCTTTTTCAGGCCTCCTGCCAGATGGGTTCATTTGCTCAGGTTACTCATTACCTCGAGGTATATCTGAACATGCATCCGGGTGACATATCCGTCATGTTTCCCTTGGCGGCATTATATATGAAAGACGGCAGGTTCGAGGAATCCAAAAAAGTGCTGCTGGACGTCCTGACTCTGGACGAAAACCATAAAGACGCCGCTAACCTGCTGGAAGAAGTCGAACACAGTCTGGCCCAGGAAAATCAGGCAGGGATTCAAACCGGATGAGCACTGATAAACAAATATCCATGCTGGATGAATTGCAGAGCCTGCTGGAAAAGCAATTAGAGCTGGCCCATCAGGGCAATTCCGCCGGCGAACGGATCGATCTCTTAGGCAGGCAAGCGGACCGCCTTGTAGAAAAAATCATACAAGCGGGGATTCTCGAACTGCCTGAATTCGAGAGCCAAAGAAAGAAATTGAAAAAATCATACGAGAATTTATGCCTGGCCATCACCGCTCAGAAGGCCGACACGACTGAAAAACTATGCCATGTTCGAAGAGGCAGAAACCTCGTAGAAACTTATCGCAGTAATTTTTAACTTTGAGGACCAAATCCGATGAAAAACTATGGCTCAAGTAAACGAGGCCTCATTACAGACAGAGCAGGATTTGTCAGAGCAATACTGCGTACAATGGCAAGAGTTGACAGGATGTCGCCGGCAACAGGAGAACAGTCATGAAACTTCGTCTTGTTGCCCTGGTTCCCATGCGACATCATAGTGAACGCGTGCCCGGCAAGAATTACCGTCCTTTTGCCGACAGAGAACTCTACCATCACATCATGAGTACTCTGCTGGACTGTGAGCTTATCGATGAAGTGGTTGTAAACACGGACAGCCCAAGGATCATGGAAGATGTATCAGAGCATTTTCCGCAGGTCCGGCTTATCGAGAGGCCGGAGAACCTCAGAGCCCCAACGGTACCGATGAATGATGTGCTGCTCTACGACATCACACAGGCCGAGTCCGATTACTACCTGCAAACGCACAGCACGAATCCTCTGCTGCAAACGGAAACCGTTACACGGGCCATTCGTCAGTTCCTGGATAATCAACCGTCCTATGATTCGTTGTTCTCCGTGACCCGCATCCAGACACGACTATGGGACAACCTGGCAAGAGCCATCAATCATAATCCGGCGATTCTCCTTCGCACTCAAGATTTGCCGCCCGTTTATGAAGAGAACTCCTGTCTGTATATTTTCAGCAGGAGTACTTTGGAAAAACGACATAATCGTATTGGTGAGCGACCTTTGATGTTCGAGATAAATGCTGAGGAAGCCTGGGATATCGACAACGAGACAGACTTCCGTATAGCAGAATTCTTATATTGTGAACGCATGAAAATAAAGGATTAAAATCATGTACCTTAAAGTATTAGTGACGGCTCCGTATATGCAAATGGTGATCGATCGCTTTCGCTATATATTCGAAGAAAAAGATATAGAACTTATCGTACCGATAGTAAAGGAGCGTTTTAACGAACAAGAGCTGCTTCAATGGGTCACAGATGTAGACGGAGTTATCTGCGGCGACGACCAATTCACAGAACGTGTCCTGAAAGCGGCACCCAAATTGAAAGTGATTTCGAAGTGGGGAACAGGGATAGACTCGATTGATCAAGCGGCCTGCAAGCATCTGGGCATAGCTGTATGCAACAGTCCTAATGCCTTTAGCGAGCCTGTGGCCGATTCGGTGTTGGGTTACATCCTCAACTTTGCTCGTCGTCTGCCCTGGATGGACCGTATTATGCGCCAGGGTCACTGGACCAAGCTGCCGAGTATCGCCTTACGAGAGTGTACTCTTGGCGTCATAGGTGTCGGCAATGTAGGCAAGGCCGTGGTTCGTCGCGCCACAGCATTCGGTATGCGGGTGCTGGGCAATGATTTGGTGGAAATGCCGTTTGATTTTCTGGCTGAAAACCAAATCGATATGGTTTCGAAAGAGGAGCTTTTGCAACAGGCCGATTTCGTCAGTCTCAACTGCACTCTCAATCCCACCAGCTTTCATCTTATAGGCGATACCGAGTTTGCTTTGATGAAATCCACGGCGGTAATAATCAACACGGCCCGAGGCCCGATTATTGACGAGCCTGCCCTGATTCGGGCGTTGCAGAGCGAGCAGATTGCCGGTGCGGCGATGGATGTCTTTGAAACCGAACCGTTGCCGGCCAATAGCCCCCTGCTGGAAATGGACAATGTTATGCTGGCCGCACACAATGCAAACAGCAGCCCTGAGGCATGGCAGCGGGTTCATCAAAACACCGTTCAAAACTTACTGCGTGAAATTGAAAAAGAGCTATGTCACAGCGAAAGGATATAAAATGAAAACGGTTTTGGTAACAGGCGCTGCAGGCGGAATCGGCAAGGCCATCTGCGATGTTTTTCATCAGGCGGATTATCATGTCATCGGCGTCGACCGCCTCCCGACCGAGAATCTGCCTTATGAGGTGCTTGATTACGACATCGGTCGGCTCGCTCACGCCGACTCTGCACGCGAGTCGTTTTACCGGCGAGTCGAAGAACTGTGCGAAGGACGTTTGAACGCGCTTGTCAACAACGCAGCCATCCAGATTGTCAAGCCCATGCAGGCCATTAATTCCGCCGACTGGGCCGAAACGCTGGACACAAACCTACTGGCTCCGTTCTGGCTGATCCAGCATTTTCTGCCGCTGTTGCGTGTAGACAAGGGCTGCGTGGTGAACATCGCCAGCATTCATGCAATAGTAACCAAATCGGAGTTCACGGTATATTCAACGAGCAAAGGTGCCCTGGTATCAATGACTCGTGCACTGGCTATCGAGCTGGCTCCGGATGTGCGGGTCAACGCCGTGATACCGGCGGCGACCGACACACCGATGCTCAGAGCCGGCTTCGGCGAAAATACCGAAGGGCTGGAGCAATTGGGAAATTATCACCCGTTGAAACATATCGCAGAGCCGGAAGAGGTCGCCCAGATCGTCCTTTTCCTTGCCAGCCCCCAGTCCAGTTTTATGACCGGAGCGGCTGTAAACGTAGACGGCGGAATCGGAGCCTGCCTGCACGACCCGGTTGTGGCAAGGTAGTAATTTAGCGCACCACAATGTGTATAATGACTTCGGAAAGAATTAGATATGAAAGCTCCGATATATTACAGAAAATTCGATTACGATAAAGCCTTAATTCCGAACAAATACATGGCTTCAATGGAACAGGGCGTATCTACGATTGAGCAAGCAAAAGCGAAAACCGGTTTTTCAGTCGGTTATCCCGGTTGGAACCTGATTTATCATGTTTTACTGTCTCACTTAAATCCCAAAGAATATAACATAATCATTGAGACGGGAACGAATCGCGGTTTCAGTACAATAATGTTGGCACAAGCCCTGAGAGATTCAGCCTGTCCCGGCAAAGTTTTTACAGTCGAATTAAGTCAACAACACTATGCAGTTGCTCTAAGCAACTTCAGACACGCAGGTGTTTCCGATTTTATTGATGCTACGAATGCACATAGCTGCGATTTCTTGAAAGATTTTGCAAAGACAAATATTCCTGTACGAATCGCTTTCTTAGATGCCTCTCACCTATTCGATGACGTGATTAGCGAGTTCGAAATAATTCTGCCACTGCTTGGTCCTCAGTCTATCGTAATTTTTGATAATACATATCTAATTGCCGAAGAACACGAAGACCAGAGAGTCAATGGAGCATTAAGAGAAATACTAAGACGTCATGGGGGCAATTTAGTCAATTTTGAAATCGTATCCTGGTACACACCGGGCATTGCAATTTGGCAAAGATATCCCTTCGACTCTATGACTGTCTCGGAAAGTAACGGCAAAGAAAATGGGCAAGAGGTTGAGAAGATAAACGCAGAGATACGCCGAAAGCTGGAATTGTCGAATTTTGCACAAAAGCAACAGCAGGATTTGAATGCATCGAAAGAACTTCTACCGCAGCATTGCCGCACTCTCAACCATGATGCTGTCGAAAAATGTGGGCACTACCTGCAGACCATCGTAGGAGCCAAACGAATGACCAAGCACCTCATGACAAATGTAAGCGGAATGAAGAACCGAAGAAGGATTCTCCTTTATACAGACAGCCGTGGTAAAAACATAAGAGGTCATTGTGATTATAAGCACTACGGCGCGCGGCTTGCCGAGCAGTTTGATGTTGATATGTACCTATGCCCGGAAAAATGGACTACGACCCTCGATTTCCTCACACTATGTCAACATATTCGCCTTGAAGATTACGACGCGGTTATTCTGCACACTGGAATCGTAGATGCCTCACCGCGACACCAGAGAGTTGCCATTGAACAAATCTACTCCACGAAGAAAGCTCATTTCGATGAGTTATTCGGCGAGCGCAGAATCCAGGAATACCTAAATACTGACTTGGGCTGTGAATATGAAGGTGACAAAACGATCAATCTTTACTCTCTTGATATGGCAAAACACTGTCTTTTACCACTTCTGAAAAGGATTCCAAGACTTATCTGGATCGGGGGTAACCGCATCGTGCCAGGATGGCGCGGCAATTATTGGAAGGAACGGCCGGCCAATATTTCCCTCGTTGAGCAGTATTTTACGCTTTTTGCTTCAAAACTTGACCACGTTGTCAACTTGATGGCGTGGAACTATGACGAAGTCAGACAACATACTTTTGACAACATGCATCCAAACAAAACGGGAAGCGATTACATATATGAACGACTTCTACAGCAAATAAACGAAGTGAGCAAAGTAGCGCAACGAACAACTGCATCGGGTTTTCCGTGCGGTAAGCATTCATTGTGCTCACAGGATAGCGAACACAAAAATGAGCTTATCAGTCCCCATGACCGGAACAATGTTGGTTCTACTGGTCGAATGACGTTGGAGGTGTTGGCGAACAAATACGCTGGTAGACGAGCCTTTATTATCGGTAACGGTCCAAGCCTTAACAAATTGGATATGACCAAATTGAAGGACGAGATCACCTTCGGAGTCAACAACATCTTCTATAACTTCGAAACCATGGGCTTCAAGCCCACCTTCTATATAGTAGAAGACAGACTGATTGCACAGGACCGAGCAAATGAAATAAACGAACTTGACGGAGTGATAAAGATATTCGGGGAATACACAAAAAAATACAAGTTCCAAGATAAAGATGACGTGATTTGGGCAAATGTCATCGTAGATTATGAAAAGTACCCGGATTTCCCACATTTTTCTGAGAATGCCGCTACATGCTTATGGGTGGGAGGAACCGTATCTTATCTTTGTATGCAGCTGGCCTACCACATGGGATTTGATGAAGTTTTCCTGATCGGTTTTGACCATAATTACATCATCCCGTCCGATTCAGCAGTCAAGGGCTGTGTCATAACGTCAGCCTCCGACGACCCGAACCATTTTCATCCTGAGTATTTTGGTAAGGGAAAACGATGGCATGACCCCTGTCTCGACCGGATGGAACTGGCGTACCACAGGGCCAAGCAAGTATTCGAACAAAACGGCCGGAAAATCTATAATGCGACGGTAGGTGGTAGACTCGAGATATTCCCCCGTGTCGATTACGATAGGCTATTCGACAGGGGCAACGACTGCAAATATAGCTCGCTTGGTGTTACAAAGGAGACAGGCTCTGCAGAGGATGCACAGACTACTATATCGTCTGTGCAAGGCACGGATTGCGAAGTGGCTCGACTGAAGAAAGAGGGCACGCATCTCTATGGCCAGGGGGATCTATCAAAAGCAGCGGCAGCTTTCCATCGGGCACTGACGCTGGCTCCCAAAGATGCAGAATTATTGGGCAATTTAGGGCTTACGTCACTCAAGGTATGCAACCTTGAAAAATCTCCGGCCTACTTCAAGGCTGCGATTCGCCTCGATCCTGAGAACACAAAATACTGGGTCGGTCTAGCTATTGCCTCACACCACGCGAAAGACCGGGAGACCTTCAACTTGGCTCATGAGAGGATACGCAATTTGGATCCGGCGCACTTCGAACAATCCGAACTGGGACTTCGAAGTCTTTCAGGGTCACTGGAAAGCGAGACTCATCGCAGCAATGAGAAAGGGGAAACAGCTTGCCCTGTGAGCGTTATCATGCCATCCTACAACGATGCAAAGCATCTGGGCCAAGCGATAAAAAGCGTTTTAGCTCAGACCTATCGAAATTTTGAGCTTGTGATTATTAACGATGGCTCAACCGATAACACCGAAGAAATAGTAGCCGGCTTTAAAGACAAGAGTATCAAATACTTTCGACAGGAAAACCAAGGCCTTGCGGCAGCACATAATGCAGGCATAAAACAGTCGCAGGGTGAATTTATTATTAAGCTCGATTGCGACGATCTGATGACGCCGGACTTTATCACCAAACATCTGCAACAGTTCGAGAAACATCCTGAGGCTGACCTGGTTTATTGTGACGACTATCTTATCGACCGGAATGACAAGCCGATTCGAATAATCAAGCGGGCCGAATACGCAGACCGAAAATTGCTCATAAGGGATATGTTTCGCAGCGGCTTCCCGGTAGTACCGTTTAGAACATGCATCAGAAGAAGCGTCTTCGACAAAATCGGCTTCTTTGACGAGAACCTTCCGATTGGCGAAGACTATGATATGATGCGGCGGTTCGTAAAACACGGTTTGGAAATATGTCACTTACCGAGCGCCCTGTACCTGCGCCGAATGACTGAAAACAGTCTTTCACGAAATTTAACTGCACAGAAGGCGAAATCCCATTTCGAGTTGGTTAAGCGATTTACCAAGACATTCACGTATGAAGAACTCTTTCCTGATGTAGCATGGGACGAGATACCTGCCGATACGAGGCGATTGCATGCTAAATGTCTGGCCGTCGTAACTTATCTTGCAATAGGGCAAGACTTCTCACAATCGAATTCGGCTCGTATCTACGCCAAAACCGCATTCGAGCAGGCTTGCCTGGAACTGCGTGAATGTCTCGAAATGGACCCGAACAACCGGCAAATCCGGGATTTATTGCAAAAGTGTGAGCTTGGCAGGCAAAGATATGAGCAGCATTCATATCAGGCCGTCTGTTAAGTTTCCCAAGGAGAAAACATATGCCTTGCTCAAGACCAACAGCTTTAGCACCTATGTGTAATAGAATAATGGAAAAGGATCCAATGTCGGTTCTGGATATCGGAATCGGATTTGGGAAATTCGGATTTCTCGCCAGAGAATATACCGATGTTCGACTTGGAAGATACTTTAACTGGAAAACAAGAATAGATGGAATTGAGATCTTCGAAAAGTACATAACACAGTTACAACGGGAAATCTATGACAATATTTATATCGGCGATGCGATAGATATTCTTCCCACTTTGGGCCGCTACGATATGATCATCTGCTCCGACGTGTTGGAACATTTCAGCGAACAAGATGGAACTGTCCTGCTGGATTTAATAAAAGACCGATGTAAGTTCGCCATGATAGTAACGCCCGTAACGGTATTGCATCAGGAAGCCCTTTACAACAATGAGCATGAAAGACATATCTCCGCCTGGTCGAAAGAAATATTGAGTAACTGGGGCGAGGTCTTTCAATTTGAGAACGCTTACCTGCTGGAAATTTCTTCCGCCGTAACGGCCAAATACGGTGATAATGTCAAGATACACTATACGGGCAGGCTGCAGAATGATACGGTATTCTCCACGACGATGAACCAGGCCGCCCAACAATTGACAATCGGCCGGGGCCAGGTCGTCCCGGGTCTTGAAAACGCCGTTGTAGGTATGAGTCCTGGTGAATCCAAAACTGTCAAAACTCCGGCGGCAATCGCATTTGGCCCGCATCGGAAAGAAATGACACAAATTATAAATCGGGATCAATTCCCGAACCATTTAAAACCCATGGTTGGCCAGAAATTACAAGACCATCAAACGGATGGTCAAATAATCGATGTAATGGTAACCGATGTTTCCGAATCAACTGTAACACTGGATGCCAACCATCCGTTAGCCGGAAAAGACCTGACATTTGATATCCAACTCGTGGAAATTCTTTAACCGCTGGTATATAAGACAATTAGTTAAGGAAAAAGCACTTTTGAACGATAATAAATTGTGTCTCGTGTATATTCCGGCCGAATTCGCTGATTTTTGCGAAAGTATTAAACTTAAACAATAGGGCATACAGAAATGTCGACTTTACGTCTTCCAGGGCTGTTAACGGGGATCGATACGGGCAATCTTATTGCCCAACTGATGGCTGCCGAGCGCCGTACGCTCAATGTATACGAACAGCGTAAAAGCACATGGAACGAGAAAAAAGAGGCTCTTGGCACTCTCGAAACCAAACTGAGCAACCTGAGAAACTCGGTTCGTGCTCTTTCTGACGCTAACGAACTTCGCTCCTTCTCAAGCACATCCAGCGACACTGACAAAGTAACTGCTGAAGCGTCCTATAATACATTTGAAGGCAATCATACAGTCGTTATCAACCAGTTGGCCTCTGCTGAGCGATGGGTTCACACCGCCGGCATAGAATACGCTGAGGATTACGTGGGGGCCGGCACGTTTATTTATTCATACGACCATCAGGAAACAACATTAACAACCACTGCGACGACGACACTTGAGGAACTGGCCGGTTTAATCAATAACGATGCAAATAATCCCGGTGTCACTGCGAGCCTGCTCTATTACAACAAAGGCTATCATCTGGTCCTCAACGGAAATGATGCCGGCACAGATTACGCACTCTCCGTCAATGCAAGCAGTACTGAAGTATGGCAAGCTGACTCGGCCCTGACCGTTGGCAGTGATAACGCCACGTTAAGCACAAAAATAACAGAACTCGATCAATTTACGGGTAGTCTGGGGACAGGAGATAAAATTACAATCACCGGTAAGAATCACAGTGGCGTAGATATAACGCCCGTAGAGCTTACCGTCACAAGTAACACCAAACTCACTCATCTTATTTCAGAGATTAATGACGCTTTTGACGGGATAGCCAGGGCAGATCTTGTTAACGGAAAAATTGTTTTAATCGATGACCTTTACGGAGCAAGCGGACTTGAAATTGGTTTGTCTTTCACTCAGGGTGCAGGGTCATCGGCAGAATTGACTCTGCCTGCAATGGCCGTCGAGACGGAAGGCGGCAGCACAACAGCAAACCTCGCAGGCTTTGCAGAAGCGGATTTCACCGAGACGCAATCGGCCCAGGACAGCCAAATACGGGTAGACGGCTACCCTTCCGGCGACTGGATCAGCAGAAGCTCCAACACAATCGACGATGTCATTAGCGGCGTAACACTGCATTTGCACGACACGACCGATGAAACCGGAGAGGAAATAACTCTGACAAGAGATATCAAGTCGGTAAAAGACAAATTGACCTCCATGGTCAATGCCTACAACCTCGCCGTTACCTATATCCAGGAAAAGACCGGTTACAACGACACCCTAAAAACTTCCGGTATCTTAATGGGAGATTATGTCGTTTCAACAATCAGGTCCCAGATTCGCACACCTCTTATTGCCCAGACCAGCGGATTTATAGAAGATACCGACAATTTCCTGATGCCCGGCCAGATCGGCCTGGAGATTGATAGGGACGGACTATTAAATCTGAACACAAACGTCTTGGACGAAGCCCTCGCCGAAGATTATATGGCCGTTCTGGCCCTGATTGGAGCGGACAAAACCGGCAGCAGCAACAGCAATACTATTCAGTTTTATAATGCCAGCAGCAATTATACGACAGCAGGCAACTACGACGTTGAGGTGGTTGTAAGCGGCGGGGCAATCACCAGCGCCAGAATGAAATTATCAACCGAATCGACATGGCGAGATGCAGCATATAGCGGAAATATTGTTACCGGCAACAGCACTTTCGACGACAGCGGCGACTCTGTGTACCCAGAAAACGCCCTTCAGCTCAGCATCGACCTGAGTCAGGACAACACCTTCACTGCCACGGTCAGAGTCAAGCAAGGCTTTACCGGGGCAATAGAAGATGCACTGGACAACATGCTCAAGGCAACAAGCGGCTCGGTGCAAATAGACCAGGAACACGTGGACGACCAGATAGAAGGACTCCAGGATAAAATTGAGACCGAGGAGTACCGCCTTACCGTAAGAGAAAATAGATTGATAGCCCGATTCGCCCGTCTTGAAAGAACCCTTGCATTGATACAAAACCAGATGGCCGCCCTGGGATTCGGTACGGCATAAAAGTCTGAGGATAATTTTAGTTCTCCTGCGGTTGGCGATTGCAGAAAATACCCGGAACCATCAATCGCATCCGCCGGCTTTATTTTTTACGACGCAAACGATAAATCATAGCTAACACTTCCGCTACCGCCACATACAAAGCCTCAGGTATAGGATTGCCGGGCTTGACCGCTGAATATATTGTTCTGGCCAGTTCCGGCCTTCTTACGATCGGCACTCCATAAGCCCGTGCAATTTCTCTAATTCTCTCCGCCAAATGGTCTGCTCCCTTGGCCACCATCACAGGCGCTTCCATTCCCTTGGCGTCATATCGCAGCGCAACTGCGACATGCGTTGGATTAACAAGAACCACACTGGCCTTGGGAACTTTCTGCAACATGCGCCTGGATGTCATCTCAATCTGAAGTCTCCGGATCCGACCCTTTATCTCCGGCGATCCTTCTGTGTCTTTGCGTTCCTGCTTTGCTTCCTGACGCGTCATCTTAAGGTCATGGATATACTTCCACTTCTGATAAATAGCGTCGGCAATCCCAATTAGCAGAAGTGCAACACCAACACGTATTAAAAGACCGAGTATAATCCGGGAAATAACTACAAGTATTTGCATAGACCAGGCCCATCGAAGTGTAGCAAAAACATCGAGCCTGCTCTTAAGGTAGAACCAGACGATCAGTGAAATACATAACAATTTTAGTATGGATATCAGGAGTTTTACCATCGATTGAGCGTTAACCAGTTTTCCAAATCCCGCCACCGGATTCAGTTGATCGAACTTAAGCTCGATAGCTCCCGCCGAGAAATTAAAGCCACTAATAGCAACACCGGCCAAAACCGCGCCTACGAAAAGTGCCGCTAAAACCGGAAGAGTAACAAGGATGAAATCGACAGTTTTTCCATTGATAAAAGCCAGAAAGGATTCTGTGCTGGCAAAAACGACATGTTCGCACGACATCCCATGCCTAATTTGAACCAGGAACCATTTCGTCAGACTCGGACCCAGCAGAGCAACCATCGCTATCAATACCAGAAGCGTCACAACCGAGGTCAACTCCTGGCTCTGCGGCAATTGCCCTTTATCCCGGGCCTTCTGCAGTTTCCGGATTGTCGGTTGGTGTGTCTTCTCAGCAACCGGCTTCTCTGCCATGATTATTCCCCAATGCCGGCACAAGAGACAGGACTCTTTTAGTCCTCATCTCCGGCACTCACTTTTACACTTCACAAGGGCAACAGTTTGCCCATCAATTGAGCAAATTCGCCTACAAATGAACTAATGAACGGCAAAAATATAGCCACCATTAACAGCCCCAGCCCTACACGCAACGGCAAACTGATAAATAAAATGTTCATTTCCGGGACCATGCGTGCCAACACGGCTAAGACAACCATCAACAACATAAACGCCGCCAATATCGGTGCGGCCAGTTTCAAGCCGTGTATCAACATTGTCGAGCCGGCTTGAATTATCCCTTCGGTCAGAACCGGTATTGTCGGAATACTGCCGGCGGGAAACGACTGGTAACTTCGTGAAATTATCAACAAAAACAAATGATGACCGTTGGCACTGAGAAACAGCATGATAAATATCATCTCCAGCAAACTGCCCAGAGGCTGTGCTCTCTCACCAGTCAATGGATCCAGTATTTCGGCCATAGCCAAACCCATCTGCCGTTCAATAATCCGACCGCTTAATTTAACCGCGGCAAACACAATAGCAGCGACTAATCCCAGAGCCAATCCATATGTAGCTTCATTAGCCAGCAACAATACCGCCTCCGCATTAGAAACCCGGCCAGCAACAACGGGTACGGGTATTATCATCGAAAAGAAAATCGCCAACATCACCGTCATCGCAACTTTGATTCTGATCGGAATGCTTTGCCACCCAAAAACAGGAATAACCAGAAAAAACGCCGAAATCCTTGTCAGCACCATTACAAAACCAAGCAGCTTTTCAATCATCAGTGCCATTTATTTTCAGTGCCCGATATTTTGGACATACCCAAAAATATCGTTGGTAAATCTCAGCATGATTCCCAGCATCCAGCCGCTGCAAATTATAATGACAACACCGACGGCCAGAAGCTTCGGGACGATTGTTAAGGTCATATCCCGGATGGAAGTCACCGCCTGAAGCAAGGTTACCACCACACCCACAATCATACACGTCAGTAGAATCGGAGCAGCCAAAAGCAAGGCCGTCTCAAGGGTATGCCTGCCTAAGTAAAGAACGAAACTGCTGTCCATCTGCCAAATCCCTACAAAAAAATACTTACTTTAATTAAAACTCAGGCTGAGGCTCTTCGCCAGTAATCCCCACCCATCAACAAGAATGAATAATATCAACTTGAAAGGCAGCGAAATCATCACCGGCGGCAGCATCATCATACCCGCACTAAGCAAAACGCTCGCAATGACCATATCTATAAGCAGAAAAGGAATAAACAAGAGGCAGCCCATCTCGAATGCCGTGCGGAACTCGCTGATAATAAATGCCGGAATAACTATATGCAAATCTATTTCCATCGGACTTCTGGGAGGCTCAATTTTGGCCATCTGCACAAAAAGAGTCAAATCAGCTTGACGGCATTGTCGCAGCATGAACTCCTTGATACAATCGCCGGCCCTGGTCCCGGCTGTCTGGAAATTTATCTCATCCGCGATATAAGGCTGAATCGAGCTTGTGTTAATCTTCGAAAGCGTAGGTGTCATTGTATATAAAGTCAGGAACAACGCTAAACCTATTATGGCAACAGTAGGCGGTATGGTTTGCGTAGTCAAAGCACGCCGAATAAAAGCCAGAACGATGACTATTCTCGTGAATGATGTCATCATTACCAAAAGGCTTGGCAAAATCGCCAGACCGCTGAAGATGATTACAAGCTTGACAGGAGTTGACCAATCTTTACCTTCGGTATCGTTGGCCGTTGCCTTGTCTATGACAGTCATTAAATCTCCGATGCTCGGAACACCAAGTGCCGGGGCACTTACTTCAGATGCATCGTTTGGAACTCTCGGCATCTCAGGCTGCCCGAGTGAATTGGCACCCTGGCCAAAGGACAGGCCTGCAAATATCAAAACAACAACCGCAGGGAAAAACATTCTATTACGCTTACAGGCCATCTATTTTCTCAATTATAATTCGCATCTTTAGCTGATAAATCCATTAAGTCGCCGGTCAGGTCGGCCAACTTAGTAATATTCTCATTTGTGCTGCCTATTAGAAACCGTTGGCTGCCTATTTCGAGTAAATGTACTGCCTTGCGGGGCCCGAGATGGACCGTTTCGACGATACGAATTTCTTTGCCCGGCAGGTTGCTAATCTTTGGAAGGAGCTTTTTGGAAACGTAAATCGCCGCTATAAATAGAGCAAGAACAAATAAAACCGCAAGTAATACTCTAATGGAAAATCCTGCTCCGCCGGAATTAAAGTCCGATTCACTGAAAAAATCGGGATCATTTGCAAACAAGGGGCTATTTGTCGATTCTGTTGCTATTTGCGGTTGGTTGGGTTTGGGCTGCGATTTTTCAGACTCGATTTCATCAGTAGTGGACTGGGCCGAACAGATGACCAGCACACCGGCAACCAACGCAACCGCTATTACAAACACAATGTTTTTTTTCTTAAATTCAACCACACTTCAAAGCACATCAAATACAATTCTCGGGCTGTCATTTCGCGACATACTACGAGCGCACTAATATGTATTCTGAGTGCAAATAGCGTGCCGAAATGCCAAAATGGGCTTTGATACACCGTCAGCAGCGATTATTAGGCAAGAATCGCTCGTACGCATATAAAAGTTGTCGAAAAACTTGACAAGCGTATAAATTAATCACTCGCCCTTAAAACAGCAATCAGTATCTGCGAACGCTTCGAAATCGGGCTGTCCCGCCCCACCCAATCACCTCCCGGGCCCGCTCCCCAGGAATAAACAGACCACTTAGATTGACCACCTGCCAGGCTACGCCGGGATTGCCCCGCCCCTGCTGCAGACAGATTTCCTCGCAGAAAATCCGCCGTCATTCGAGCACGCCTCGCCGAGAGCAACCACTTTTCTTTATCACTCGTTCCATCAGAGGCCAGGCCGAGGACATACAGATCGACGGGCTTTCGGCCTGCATTCTGCTGCAAATCCAGGCAAAATCCACTCAGGAACTTCCTCGCCGGCTCATTCAGATCATCGCTTCCAGGCGAAAAGTGAACGTTAGCTACCGAAAAACTGGCCCTTTCAGCAACAATTTGCGAAGGTACTATTGTTGTCATTTGTTTAAGTTGTTCAAGAATACGGCGAAGCTCTTCTGCTCTTGCATCAATAGTTCTTCGTTCGGCCACCTCATCGGGATTATTTATGTAGTGGATGTTTTTAAGGTTGCCCATGTCAGGTATTTCCCCTTTTCCGAAAAACACTCCCAGCCCGATGTACCTGATCGACTCCAGAAAAGAATCCCTGCCCCTGTTAAAGAGTTCGGGATCCTGGGTAGAAGCCAGTGATAGCAGCATTACGAAGAACGTAAGCAGCAGCGTGACCATATCTGAAAAAGTCACGATATAAGCCGGTACTTTAGCACCTCCATCCTCGATGATCAGACGCGGACGCTTCAATTGTAAATGCTCCGTTGCAACAATACTATTTCAACCGTGCGTTCAGTTTCCGACAGCTCCGGGCCCGGCTGGCCATTCCCAAAATTCCCCTGAGCCAATGTGCCCTCGGCCGAGATGCTGAAACGATCACGGTCAAGGTTTTGCTCTGTGGTGAGATAATTCATCACTGCCCATGCCCGTGGCAGGCCGAAGTTATCACCGGCTTGATCATTCACCGGCCCGTTTTCACTGATAACGATCCTGCTGGGGGATTCTCTTAAGAACGGCGCCATTGTATCCATAATACGGTATCCCTCCGGCGAAAAAGTTGATCCTTTAGCCCAAAAAACCTGCTTCGATGAGATTAAGAATGCCACGCCGGTGGTGAGATTAATCATCTTCGTCTCTTTCAACAAGCCATCCTTCGATCCCTGCTCCAAAGTGCTTGTCTCGCTGCCTTTGTCGAATTCAGCTACATATTTGACCGGAGACAGATACAACAATGAGTCTCTCTCGATTTGGGTCATCGGCATAATACTGGTAAAAGCCCTTGAGTATATTACCCTCAATCGCCGAAAGACTCCTTCGTCATCAAAAGATGAAAAACTCAAAAGAAGCACAAAGAACGTTAACAACAGCGTCATACAATCACTGAAAGTCACCATCCATTCCGGTGCGCCCGGCGCTTCATCGGATTCCACCTGTTTGTTAGCGCGCCCCATTATATATTCGCCTTGACTTCTTCTCGCCTGCTCTGTGAGATAAACGCCTGCATTTTTTCTCGAATAGTAGTCGGATTATCACCTTGCGCGATAGCGCAGACCCCTTCTACAATCATTTCCATCGAGATTGTCTCTGCCTTGGAGTAAATCCCCAATTTGCCGGCCAACGGGATAAAAATCAAATTAGCCGAAAATGCCCCGTAAAAAGTTGTAAGCAAAGCCACCGCCATACCGGCACCAATCTGGTCCGGCGAGGACAGGTTTTTAAGCATCTGGACCAGCCCGATGAGCGTGCCGACCATACCAAAGGCAGGAGCGGCCGCACCCATAAATTCCAGAATCTTTTTACCCGTCGAATGGCGGTCTCGAAGATTATCGATCTCCAGTGACATCAGGTCCCGTATCGAGTCCGGATCCTGTCCGTCCACAAGCATCTGCATACCCTTGATGAAAAACAAATCGCTTATCTTGGGAATCTCCTGCTCCAGGGCCAATGCCCCGTCACGTCTGTTGATAGCGGCAAAATTCACCATGTTTTGTATCAGTTCGGACGGCGACGGGATCTTGGTTACGATCGTTTTTTTGACTACGGAAAATATTCCAAGAAACTGAGGCAGAGAAAAATGTATGAGAGTAGCGCATAACATGCCGCCCATAGTAATAGCCAACGAAGGAATATGCACAAACGACTGCCACCCGCCGCCGACAACAATAGCACCGACAACAACAAGAAAACCGAAAACCACCCCTACAATAGTCGCAATGTCCATAGCGCTATGTCCCCTCAACAATCTGTTTCAATCTCTGACACAAAGTTGCTGCAAGCGAGGGTTCGGAAGTGGCTAACTCAGCCAGTAGTTTGGCTTTGGTCCTTTCGGTCATATAGTACAGTATCTTGACTGCATCATCAAAGCTGCTACTGACAGATTGCATTTCGCTCGTATTCTGCGTCCCACACATATTCGCCAATATTTTACTGGCACCGGTCACTTCCATCTTGTCATAGGTAGCTGCTATCGATACCAGATTGGTCTTCTCTGCATGGTCAATCTCAAGCCTGCTTTTAAGCAGTTTGTCACGCTCACTTTTGAGATTGGCAATGGTCGAAGCAAGTTCAATTCGCAGGGTATTGAGGTTTTCGATATCCTCCTTTAACACATTCTGGGTCAACTGCAATCTTTGTTCCCGGACAGCAAGTGCCTGAAGCCTGTTGCTATACTCCTGCATTTTCCCCTGTACATCCTGGACCAGATTCTTGAGCTGCTGCTCTGTCATAGCCTTTGTAATCGGGCCGGAAGCCGCCGCAGCACCGGTTTGAGGCTGCGGCAGCCCCAGTTCAGATTTCTCACCGGCAAGTGCCGGCTGCTTCATTTCGTCAGGGAGGCTTACCTGATGCGATTTAGTAAACCACATGAAACCGAACGCTCCGACAAAACTTACTAATCCCGCCGCCGCTGTTATTATGATAAATTTCTTACTCATTGGTCTTCTCCAAATTTTGCGAATTTCGGACAAATGATATTATAGCACCCTCATCCATCTGTTTCTGATCAAGCTTTTCCTGTTCCTTTATAAATTGCACCTTTGCTTCAACCCTCAATTTTTCCATACCTTCTTTGAACCTTTTAACCTTCAAGACTTCGGCGATTTTCTCTCTCTGTTGAGATTCCAGCCCGGTTTTTTTATCTTTGAGTTTCCTGATCTGCTCATCATTTGTCGCCGAATACCTCAAAAAAAATTCCTGCTCACCTAATCGCTTTTTAGGATTCTCTTCGGTCAGGCCATTGATGATGTTCTCTAACATCTTCTGCCGTCTGAGCAGCTCACCTCGTGTATGAGCCAGATTTTCCGTCAGTTGAAACAATTCGGCCCTGACTTTCTGTTCCTCCTTCTTCTTAATTTCAAGGACACGCTGCAACCGCCATACGAAACGTTTCATTTAATTTCCAATTTTTCACTCTCAATACCGGCTCACCGGAAGTTCTTTATTGCGACCGGGAACCCAAAAGTTCATCCCATGATTTAGTAATAACAGCCAATTGCTTGACAGTTTCTGCAAAATCCGTCCTCTCACGAACAGGCTGAATAAGGAAATCCCTTATCCTGTCTATCAATGCCAATGCTCCGTCAATGTGCCGATTACTGCCCGGTGAAAACGCCCCGATATTTATTAAGTCTTCAGCGTCAATATAAATAGCGTATATTTCTTTGAGCTTCTGTGCTGCAAACTTATGCTCTTTGCTTGTCACCACAGGCATCAAGCGGCTTATGCTCTGCAAAATATCCACGGCAGGATAATGACCCCTCTCAGCCAATTTCCTCGACAGCACTATGTGCCCGTCAAGCAGACTCCTTGCACTATCGGCAACAGGATCAGTCAAGTCATCGTTCTCAACCAGGACCGTCAAAATACCCGTTATACTTCCTCTCTCGGCACAACCTAAACGCTCGATGAGTCTCGGCATCAGTGAAAAGACGCTCGGGCAGTAGCCCTTGGTGGCCGGCGGCTCACCCGCCGCAAGACCTATTTCGCGCTGAGCCTGGGCAAAGCGAGTAAGTGAGTCCATCATAAATAAAACATTTTTTCCCTTGTCCCTGAAATATTCGGCAATTGTAACAGCCACGAACGAGGCCTTTACCCGCTGAATCGCAGGTGAGTCCGAGGCCGCCACGACCACAACGCTGCGTGCCAGACCATCCGGGCCGAGATCCGACTCGAGAAATTCTCGAACCTCCCTTCCTCGCTCGCCTATCAGAGCAACGACGTTAACGTCCGCCTCGCTCGAATTGGCAATGTCACCAAGTAAAACGCTCTTACCGACTCCACTGCCTGAAAAAATACCTATTCTTTGTCCCTTGCCGCAGGTCAGCACACCATCTATCGACCTGATACCCAAAGCCAAATGGCTCGTAATCTTCTTTCGGCTAAGCGCTGCCGGACTGCTCGCATCCAATGCCTTCTTGTCCATCCCTAACAATGGACCTTTACTATCTATAGGTTCTCCCAGCCCGTTTAATACTCTGCCCAGGATACTATCGCTAAGGGTAATATGGCGCGGAGTGGATCGGGCAGTTACCGTATCGCCCGGCGACATGCCCTCTATATGCTCCAGCGGCAGCAAAATAAGATGGTCGTTCTGAAAACCCACCACTTCAGCCATCACTCCCCTGCCATCGCGAATCCGAATGCAGCAAAGCTCTCCCAAACCTATTGCCGGGCCTACAGATTCAACCGCCTGCCCGGAAACCCGTACCACAAAGCCCTGACAATCCAACAGATTGACATCGCGCAGCGCCGAGTGAAACCTCTCAAAATCAATCTGATTGTCCAAAATCCCACTTGTAGCCATAATCTAATTTGCCTTCTCAAGCGCTTTGCCAATTCGTTCCAGGTTATCATCGATCAGCGATTTAATAATCCCTT
>Ga0210003_1001241_pt1 | contig 22673 bp, 21 predicted proteins | sample LantaG_FD_182804 | JGI IMG/M metagenome (GOLD analysis project Ga0210003, IMG submission 182804) | Deep subsurface microbial communities from Baltic Sea to uncover new lineages of life (NeLLi) - Landsort_02402 metaG (SPAdes) (version 2) | ecosystem: Environmental > Aquatic > Marine > Oceanic >... | reverse complement strand
AAAAGAAAAAAAAAAAAAAAAACCATCGCGCTTTCCTCTCTCCTAAACGTTTTTTCAGCTCTCTGTCGCGCGCCCATCTCTCCCTCACTCCACTCTCACCGGCATCGGCGAGCTGGAACCACGCCGCGAACAGCCGCTCGTTGTCGAGAGAGCGCGGGATCACGGCCTCGCCGAATGGGTTGAGGGGCGACGAGGAAGAAGCGGAAGCCATGGCTTTTTTTGCTTTTTTTCTCTTTTTGTCGCAATCGAAAAAAAAATGGCTCCTCCTCGACCTCTCTTCTTCTTTCTTTTCAATTTCTTATCTTTTCTCTTTTTTACAAAACGCCAAGGCGGCGGCCGAATCAAAACTGCGGCGCCAGCGCCGAGATCCGCCGAGAGAGCTCCTCGAGCGAGACCGAAGGGATCAGATCTTCTTGCTGCTTTTTCTTCATCTGCGGAGGAGGAGTCGGAGCGACGAAACCCACCTTTGGCCTCCGCAGCGGCAGCGGCAGAGGCGCCTTTGCCGCTGTTGCCGCCTGTGTCTTCACCGGCGAGGGCGAAGGAGGCAGCGCCGGCAGCGGGGAAGCAGCAGCAGCAGCAAAAGCAGGAGCACGAGCCTTCATCGCTCGCCTCTCCACTGCTCCCACCTCTTCCTCGTCGTGATCGAACGAGCGCAGCAGCGCAGCGCTGGCCCTCGCCGCAGCGACGCCGCTCTCCCACTCCCTGGCCCTGCTCCTCCTCTCCTTCTCCCCGAGCCGCCACTCGAGCTCGGCGATCTTTTCCGTAGCAGCCCCCAGGGAGGCGGCGAGCTCGATGCGCGAGGGTAGGTGGACCCGAGAGAAGGCACAAGCAGCAGCAGAAGAAGAAGAAGGTTGTTCTTGTTCTCCTGCTGCTTCTTCGGCTCTTTCGCAACGCAGCAGGGGAGGCGCGAGCCGGAGCGCGTCAGTCCCCGGAACGACCAGAAGGGGCCTCTTGCTCTTCGCCTTCGTCTTCCCTCTCGAGTCCAGCCCCACCGCCACGGCGCAGGCGACAGGGACCCCTGCCCCCAAGGGCTCCTGCGGCGGGCCCGCGTCGAACGGCGCCGGCAGCAACCCGCGCCGCAGGCCGGCGAGCAGCGCCCTGGCGTGCTGGTTCCTCCCTTTTTTCCAGACGAGGGCCGGGGATTCCTTTTCCGCTTCGAACTTGGAGCACCAGCGGAGCACTCGGTGGCGGAGGGTCTTCTCGAGGGACAGGGCGTGGCGGCGGAGGTTCCAGACGAGCTGTTGTGTTGTTTTTTTTTGGAGAGAGGTGGTTGAGGAGGAGGTTGAGTTTTTTTTCTTCGAGCGACGAACGACGAACGTCGAACGACGAATGCGGCTTCCTCTTCCTCTTCTTCTCTTTCTCATTCTCTTTACTCAATTGTACCTTTTCCAGCTCGTCGTCGAGCCGCTGACACGCGCGCGCCTCGTCGAACTGCGCGGACCAGGTGGGAGAAGAGGCCCCTTGGCGCCAGTCGACGATGTTCGAAAAGGGCATTGGCAGAGGAAGACTTTTTGTAACTCCCTTCAACTGGCGAACAGGGGAGTTTTTTTTGTTTTCGTTCTTTCTATCTCTCTATCTCTCTCTGCGGCGCACGCGAGCTCTTTTCTCGCTTTCTGCTGCGCGTTCCGAGGAGCAGCGAGCGTGCCGGAGAGGCTGCGAAGAGGGTGAGTGCAGAGAGTTATTGGGATTTTCCCAGTTGAATGGGAGGAAAGGAAGAGAAGAAAGAAGAACGAAAGAGTTGTGAGAGGAGCGATAGACTCTCTCGCTCTTCTCATTTTTTTTCGGCTTTTTTTTCGATTCTCCTTTGTTCGATGACCTCCTTCGAAGCAATGGCAGTCGACGCCCCGGGCCCTCTCCCCTTACGCCTGAGGCTCGTCGCCGAGCTCTCGGGCCACGAAGGGCGGTGCTGGGGAGTTGACTGGTCGCCTGAAGGTGAGGAGAGAGAAAAAAGAGAGAGAAAGCGAGCGATCTCAGTCCTTTCGACGCCAGTCACGCTCACGCTTCTCCTCTCTCCCTCTCGCAACCTCAACCCCGACCTCCTCTCCAAAAACAAAACAGGCGACACCCTCGCCTCCTGCGGCGCCGACCGCACCGTCCGCACCTGGCACCAGCTCCGGATCAGAAGCAAAGGAAATGAATCTGGGGGGCGCTGGGCGCCGGACGCTGTCCTCGAGGAGTCGCAGGCGAGGGCGGTGCGGGCCGTCGCCTGGGCGCCTCCGCCGCCGCCTCCTTCCTCTTTTTCTTGTTCTTCTTCTCCTTCTACTTTTTCTTCGTCCAAGCGAAACAGGCGACGCAGGAGGCGCCTCGCAGCTGCCTCGTTCGACGCGTCCGTCGCGGTCTGGGAGGAGGAGAGACCCGTGGCGAGCGGGGGATGGAACGGGAACGGGAACGGGAACAACGGAGACGGAATGGAGAACGGAAACGACGAGAACGACCTCGACGACGACGACGACGACGACGAGCCCACTCTGTGGTCGCAGGTCGCGCTGCTGCAGGGCCATGAGTCCGAGGTGAAGGGCGTTGCGTGGTCGCCGCAGCCCGGGGTCGAGGCCGGAGGGGAGAGCTCCTCTTCGTCGGAGGACGAAGGCGAGAAAGAAGAGAAAGAGGTCAGAGGAGAGAGAGGCGCAAAGCCTCCTTCTTCTTCCTCTTATCCTCCCCTCCTAGCCGACGGAGAGGGCTGCCTGCTCGCCACCTGCGGCCGAGACCGCTCCGTCTGGCTCTGGGAGTCGGTTCCGAGCCCTTCTTCAGCGGGAAACGGAGGAAGCGGAGCTGGAGCTGCCAGCGCCTGCGAGTTCGAGTGCGTTGACGTGAAGCAAGGGCATTCGGGCGACGTCAAGTCGGTCACGTGGCACCCTTCGGGCTCGGTGCTGGCATCCTGCTCCTACGACGGCGCCGTGAGGCTGTGGCTGCCCGAAGGGGGGGCCTCGGAGGAAGGCGCGGCGGGAGGAGGAGGAGGAGGAGGAGGGAAGAATACGGGTGTCGTCGTCGGGGACGAGTGGCTCTGCGGCCAGGAGGTCAAGGACGCGCACGGGGGAGAGACTGTCTGGTCCTTCTGCTTCGAGCCCCGCAGGAGGCTAAAAAGCAGCAAGGGGAGCACAGGCAAAAGCAAGCGCGTCCGCGCTGCCAGCTGCGGCGGGGACGGCCGCGTCTCTGTCTGGAGCTGCCCGCTGCCGCTCTCTGCCGAGCCGGCGACCGAGACTCTGTCTTGGAGGGCAGGCGCTGTTGCCCGCTCTGCGGGCCCCCCGCCTCTGGGGGGGAAGGTGAGGCCTGCCTACAGCGTGGACTGGAGCCCCTGCGGAAAGTGGATAGCGTCGGGCGGAGGGGACGATTTCGTGCGGGTGTTTCGGGCGCCGGGAGCAAAGGAGGAGGAAGAAGAAAAAGAAGGAGGAGGAGAAGAGGAAGAAACGGTTTTGGAGCTCGCGGCGGAGACGCGCCCGCTGCCCCCGAGCGAGGTCAACTGCGTGAAATGGAGGCCTCGGAGGCGAAACAAAAATGAGGCACCGATGCTGGCCGCGGCGTGCGACGATGGCGTGGTGAGGCTGTGGCGGCTCATGGAGGAGGGAGACGAGTGAGAGGAAGAGAGAAAGAGGGAAGAGGGAAATGAAATCATTTTTTTATTATCTCTCTCCTACAAAATAGCGCGTTTTGCGTCGTTTTTTTCACTCAATGTCTCTCCCCCTTCCGCGCCCCCCCACGGCACTTGACCGACACCAGCTCGACCCCCTCGGCGGGCCAGCGCCCCCCCCGGGGCTGCTGCTGCTCGTTCGGGAGTCGGTTCTGGCTTTCTTCTTCGTCCGTCGAAGAAGAGCTGTGACTCGAGCTCGAAGTCGAAGTCGGGATCGGCACCACAAGCGCTGTGAGCTCGCCACCTGTCACGCACCCGCTGTCCAGCCCCGTGGCCCACTTCTCCAGTTGCAACCCGGCTCTGGTGTCGTGCCCGAACACGGCGTGCTTGCTCTGTCCGGGGAAGGAGGACCAGACTCGAGCCCAGGGCTTGCCCTCGCCGATGGCGGCCGTCGCTCGGTACGATACCTTTTTCTCTTCCTTCTTTTCCTTCTTCCTCGGAGCCTTGCCTCCGCCGCGTCTGCCCGTGCCGAGCTCAACCTTGCTGCCGTGCTCGTCCTGTCTCGTGCTACTCTTGTGGAAGAGCGACCGCAGCAGCCACCTCCACCCCCTCACGATAAAACTGTCGTCGCCGTCGCCGCCGTCGTTTTCTCCTTCTTCGACCTCGACGACGCCTCTCATCGTGAACGAGTCGCTGGGCCTCTGTTCGTCGACGGCGACGCCAGGAACCAGCCCGGCGTGGACGGCCACGGCCGCCAGGGCCGGAACCTCGAGCGTCCACGGCATCTTCCGCAGAAACCTCGCGTCCCTCTCTGTCAGGTTCCGGACGAAGGAGAAGTCTTCCCCGCCCGTGTCGCTTCCGCTGCTCGAGAGCTTCGGCAGGGCCCCGCCGTGCTTCCGGGAGAAGTCGTAGGCCGCCAGGGCGGCGTCGTCGTGGTTGCCGCGCACGGCCAGGGCCCCGAGCTCGCGGGCGAGCCTGAGCACGCGCGGCGAGTCCTGCCCTTTGCCGACGAGGTCGCCCAGGAAAACCAGGGTGTCTTTTTTTTTCGCCACTTGCAAGTCGATTTTCCGAAGGAGGGCCTCGAGGTCGTCGGCGCAGCCGTGGACGTCGCCGACGAAGACCAGGCGGCCTCCGTTGCCTGGATTGCTGCTGCTGCTGCTGCTGCTGCTGCTGCTGCTGCTGCTGCTGCTGCTGCTGCTGCTGCTGCTGCTGCTGCTGCTGCTGCTTCCACCCCTCCCCTCCGCTCCCCCGAGCAAGAGCGTCGCGTGCAGCGCCGGCGGCAGCGCGGCCGCGGCGTCGTCGAGGGCGGCGAAGTAGCCTCTCCCCGAACGAGCTTCCAGCAGCCTCTTCCCGGGTACCTCGCAGAGCTCTTCCAGGGCCCGGCGAGGGGATAAGAAGATGCTCGACGAGTCCGGGAGGGGCACGGACGAGGGCGAGAGGGGTGGGGGCTGGAGCAGCAGGAGCAGCGAGGCGAGGAAAAGGGCGCCGGCCACAAAGGCGGCGAGGTGCGATGCCAACCCTTTCCCGTCGCAGCGCCTCCTCCGCATCTGGGCCGTTGCGGCGTCGGCCACCAGCTCGCGGTCGAGCTCCCTCTGCGACGCGGGCGTCGTGGGCCTCGACGGGGACATCAGCGGGCGGGAGTCGAGTTGGGCCGGCATCGTGATTTCTTGACGTCGTCGCCGTCCTCGTCGGCGTCTTCGTCTTCCCCAAGTGATTTTTTTCTCGAAGTGATTTCGAACGTCTTTCATTTTCGTTTTTTTTTTCGTTTTTCGAAGTCTCAACTCCCGCGCTCGCTTCTCGTCGCCAAGACGATGACGACAGACCACTTTAAACAGATCAAGCCGGGCCCACGTAAGTGTCTGTTGCGCTCCGATTGAGATCAAGGAAGAAGAAGAAGACACGAAGCCGCGAGAAGCCCGCGGAGGGATCGAATGCAAATTCCAAAAAGAAAAAACTCGTCCGATCGCTCAACTCCTCTTTTTCAACCTTCTCCAAACAGGCCCCGCCGACGAGCCCAACGGCGCCTCTGACACCCTCGCCTTCTACAACCTCCGCCGCCTCCACGACCTCACCCAGAGCGGCACCTTCGTGAGCCAGCAGCAGGAGCAGGCGAGGAAGAGCCAGCAGGGCGGAGGAGGGGGAGGGGGAGGCGTCCCGGGAGACGCCCGCCTCTGGAAGCGCGGCGCGGCCACGGGCCTGGCCCCGCTCGCGGCCAAGCCCCCTCCCTCTGTCCCGGCGGGCTCCCGCCCGCAGCTCCCTTTGCCCCCGCTGGCGAGGTCACTCGCCAGCCTGGAGAGGGGGACCTGGACCCTCAGGGACGGGGAGAGAGGGGAGCTGGTGGCAGAGGGCACGGGAGAGGAGAGCGCGGCGGCGGTGCTGCTCCCTGCTGCTGCGGCGGCGGGGAAGGAGGGAGGAGGAGCGGCAGCTGCTGCTGGTGCTGCTGCTGCCCATCCTTCTTCTCCCGTTCCTTCTGGAGCTGCCGCGGGCGGCTCTCTGGCGTCGCCGCCAAAGCCCAAGATCAAGCTCAAGGTCAAGTTTGGCGGAGGGGCGAAGAAGAACTAAAAGAAGGAGGAGGAGTTGTTTTCGTTCTGTAATTGATATTTTGTACAACAACGATGTAAAACAAAGAGAATGGATTCGACAATATGGAATGAAAGCCGTAGGAAAGAGAGCGAGAAGCGGCGGCGCGGGCTTTCTTCTTTTTGAGAAAGCGGAGGGAGGAGGAAGAAGAAGAGGTTGAAAAGGACTTTTTCAGAAATCGATTGATCCAACCGATCATTGAAGCAGAACTTCCCAAATGGGCTCTTCTCCTCCCGCTCGCGGGCGACGGAGACCTCGGCTCGCCTCTCCTCTGCCTCGAGCGAGCCTCTACGTCCTGTCTCTCGCGATCTGGACGCTGGTGGCAACATCACAAAGCGGCAGAGTTGCACATGCGACGACTGACGACGCTTCTTCTTCGGGCGGCGCGTCGACCTCATCGTCGTCGTCGTCGTCGACCTCGACCTCGGCCTCCTCGGCCTTTCTCCCCCGAGACTGGGGCAAGAAAAACATCGACGCCCAGCTCCAGTCCTTACCACCCACCACGCCCGTCCTCGTCGAGTTCTACGCCCACTGGTGCCCGACCTGCCAGCGCTTCGCCCCGGAGTTCGAAAAGGCAGCCAAGACCCTGCTGGAGAAGAGCAGCTCGAAAAAGGATGATTCTTTCGAGATCGCGGTCGCGAGGGTCGACTGCGCCGACGAGGCCGCGACCTGTGTCCGCTTCGGCGTCCCGCACTTCCCCTTCATCCGCTTCGGGTCCGCCGCCGATTTCTTGGCAAAACAGTCCCCGGAGCTGGAGACGTTCGACGGGGCGAGGAACGGGAAGGAGGTGGCCGCGTGGGGGGAGAGGAAGGCGAGGGCGCTGATCTCGAAGAACGGCGGCGGCGGCGTTAGAAGCGGAGGAAACGGAGGAGGAGGTGCCGAGGAAGAGGCCCTCGCCGCGCACCCTCCTCCGCCGCCGCCCCCTCCTGCGCTCACTCAAAAACAAGAGGACCACACCCACGAGGGTGCCCCGCCGCCGCCGCCGCCGCACCCACCGCGCTTCGACGCCGGCGACGTCTTGAAGTCGACGATCCTCGCCTTCCGCTACTCGCTCGACTCCGGGGCCGTCGCAGCATCCAAGGGAGGACCCGAGGCCGCGGCCTCGCTGGCGGCGCTGGAGAAGTTTTCCCTGCTGCTTTCGAAAGCGCACCCCATTCCTTCTTGTCGCCAGGGAGCGGGGGAAATGCTGGCGGCGATCCGGAACCTCTCAGGGTCGAAGAAAAGCGGTGAAGCAGCGAAGAGCCTCGACTCGCTCCGGGCGGTCGCCGTCTGCGGGAAAGGGCAAGTTGAGCCCGCGTCCTGGGCCGCGTGCGCCTCGGCCAGAGCGGACGGCCGCGGCAGGGGCTACACATGCGGGCTCTGGTCGTTGTTCCACGCCGCGGCGGCGAACTTGCCAGCAGAGGCAGAGGCGGGGAAAGGAAGAGGAGGAAAAGAAGGAAAAGAAAAAGAAGAGGAGCCCCTGGGGCAGCTCTGGGCCTCTGCCGTCAGGGGCTGGGTCCGCCACTTCTTCACCTGCTCCGAGTGCGCAGCCCACTTCGAGTCGATGGCCTCGGCCGAGACGGGAGGGTCCGCTGCGGTGAAGAGCGCCGACGAGGCGCTGCTGTGGGCGTGGAGGGCGCACAACAGGGTGAACGCGCGGCTGCACGAGGAGGAAGAGCGAGGGAACGGGTCTTCGGGGGACGGGGTGCATCTGAAAGTGCAGTGGCCGCCCGCGTCGCTGTGCCCTCGCTGCCACCGAGAGAAGAGGATAGGAGGGGGAGCAGGAGGCGACGAGGAGTGGGACGAGGGGGAGGTGCTGGCCTTCCTGAAGGAGTATTACGGAAGCGGAGGCGGGAAAGTCTCGACTTCTTCTTCGTCGTCGTCGTCGTCGCTCGGCCGGCGCGTCGAGCCCGGAGCGAAGAGGAAGAAGAAGGAAAGCAACGACTCCCCTCCGGGGCTCGCGTCGCTAGCCGCCGCCTCTACGCCTCCCAAGTCTTCCTCCTCGTCGACGACATCCACCGCGCTCGTGCTGCTGGTCGTGTTTGCGTTCGTGGCGTTCGGGATCGCCGCGGGCGCGAGGGCCGCCCCACGGGCGAAGAAGAGCTTGTTGTAATTTTCATTTTTTCTTCGACGTTCTTCACTCTTCTTCCTTCTTCGTACCTCTCGTTTTGCTCCTCGTCGCCTTTTCTCCTAATCCCATCACCCTCCAATTCTCCAGTCACGATGGAGAAAGAGCGCTTCTCCTCCAAGTGCGGCTTCGAGGCAAAGAGAGCGCGGACGAGGCGAACGAGGGAGCGAGGAAGAAATGGAAGAGAAGAAGAAGAAGCTCACCCCCTCTGGTTCTTTTCTTTGAAATTTTCAAAAACTCTCAACTTCAGGGTCGTCGTCCGCCTCCGCCCTCTCTCCTCGAGCGAGGAGGCAGCGGCAACGAAAGAAGCATCAGCTAAGCGTTGCGCGCAGCCGACGCCGTGCGGCAAGGCGCTGGTCCTGAGCGGCGTCGGGAACGTTTCTATTTCTTCTTCTTCGACGACGACAGCGACGACGGCGGCAACGCCTTCTCCGTTTTCAACCACTCCTTCCTCTTCGACCGACTTTTCCTTTCCCGACGGCGTCCTGGGCGAGTCCGCCGCGCAGCAGGAGGCCTACGAGGCCGTGCGCGAGGTCGTCGAGGGAGTGCTGCTGGGGAAGTCGGCGTCGGTCGTGGCGTACGGTGAGACAGAGAGAGAAGAAGGAGGTCTTCGATTTTTTTCTTCGAGTTTTTTTCGAGTTTTTTTCGTCGACAGACCTCGACGAGCGCCGCCGATTCTTTTCGTTTTTTTTTGTTTTCTTTCTCGCCTTTCTCAAACCCTCTTCTCCCCCTCTCTCCGCCTCGTTCTCTCCTTTTCGGCTCGAATCTTAACCCTATCAATACTTACCTTAGGCCAGACGGGCGCCGGGAAGACCCACACGCTCTTCGGCTCCTCCTCTTGCGGAAAGAAAAAGCCCAACCAAACAAACGACGACGAAAACGACGACGAAAACTCTTCTTCTTCTTCCTCTCTCGGAATCGCCCCGCGCGCCCTCTCCTCGATCTGCCGTGCCCTCGTCGCCGCCGGCGGGGACTCCGCGGGGGCCTCCCTGACCCTCTCCGCCGTCGAAATCTACTGCGACAAAGTGCGCTGCCTGCTGACGAAAGGGGGAGGGGCGGCGAAGGCGGTCACGGTCGGGACGACGAGCAGCGACGGCGGCGACGGCGACGGAGGAGGAGGCGTGAGCCTCCAAGGCGCCGCCGTCTGCAAGGTCGACCTCAGCTCGTCTTCTTCATCTTCTTCCTCCTCTTCCGTCGCGTCTATCCTCGCCTCGGTCTCCCGGGCCCGCGTCGTCGCCTCCACGGGGATGAACGACGCGTCCTCCAGGTCGCACGCCGTCATCGTCGCGACCGTGAAAGTCCCGATTTCGACCTCGAAAAGCGCAACCGACGGTTCGACGACAAAGGTCTTTGCGAAAGCCAAGCTCGCGCTCGTGGACCTTGCTGGCTCCGAGCGCGCCTCGAGGGCGCAGGCCACCGGGAGCGTGGCCGCGGAGGGAAGGTCGATCAACGCGTCGCTGACCGCCTTGGGGAAAGTGGTGGCGGCGCTGGCAGAGGAGGGAGCCGCTTCCTCTTCTTCTTCGAGCTCTTCTTCTTCGCTTTCTTCTTCTCTTTCCTCTTCCTCTTCGTCGAACCCGGCTCTCCCCACCACCAGCAACCACATCCCATACCGAGACTCCTCCCTCACGCGGGTCCTCCGGGACTGCCTCGACGGCTCCTCCCGCGTGGCCTTCTTGATCTGCGCCTCGCCCGCGGCGCGCGAGGCGCGAGAGACGCTGGGCTCTCTGAGGTTTGGCTCGCGCGCGCGCGGGCTCGTCGCCGCCGTGCAGGCGAGCGTAATCCAGAGCTCGATCCCTGCGCCGAGGACTCCGGCCGAGGAGGACGAGACGAGGAGGGAGCTGCAGGCGAGGAAGGAGAGGATGATGAGGGCGAGGAAGAAGAAGACGATCGGAGGGGTGACGCCGGTAGTGAGGAGGCGCGGCGGGGAAGAGGAAGGGAGTGACAACGACGACACGGAGAGCGAGGGGCGGGGGGCTGCTGCGACCTCTTCTTCTTCTCGTCCTCCTCCTCCGCGTGGCATCCTCTTCCTCTCCTCGCTCTCAAAGACGCAGCGCGGCGCCACCGCTGCTTTTCTGTCGGCGGTGCAGCTGGCAGCGGTGCTCGTCTTGGCACAGGGGGAGTGATTTTGTTTTTCTTGAAACGGAAATAAAAGGAAAAAGAGAGAGAAAAGAGAAAGGGAAGAAACTGATTATTTTTCAACGATTTTGATTTTTTTTTCGTTCGTCGTGTTACTAGAAGGAGAGGCTCTCTCAAATTTATAAAAAGGGGAAAACGAGGTCAAGCAAGTGCGGTATTTCAGGCAGGCCGGGTGGGCGTTTGTTTTTTTTGGCGGGTTCAAACTCTCTCACTCGGTAAAGGTGGAGGTGGTGGTGTTTTTTTTGTGGTTTTTTTTCATTCGCGCGACCCCACGGCTTTTTTTCTAGTCCTCTTTTTCCCCTTTCTATTCCAATTTAAAAGTATTCAAGCATCGAGCCCCAGCGCGCTCGAAAAGGTCTTGAAGAAGCCCAGCGTCCCGGCGGAAGGCACGCCGAGCGAGTTGCAGGTCGAGGAGGCGTAGCCTCTGGGGCAGTCCCTGTCCCTGTCGAAGCTCCAGTAGTGGATGCCGGCGATCCCCTTCTGCAGCGAGTAGGTCGAGATCGCCTGCGCGTCGGCGAGGGTGAAGTGCTCGTCGATAACGTCGTTCCCGCCGATCATCGGGGTCAGCTCGATCCTCGAGTAAGGGATACCGTAAGCGGTTTTCAACGATTCCGCGGCCGCGACGGCCGACTTGCCCATGTCGCACAGGTTTGTCGAAGGGTCGATCACGCAGACGTATTTATTTGGAGCGCCGTAGTCCATGGTCATGAGGTTGATGAGGGAGGACGAGCTGTTGAGGTTGTTTTGGGTTGGGAGAGGAGAGAAGAAGAAGAGAAGGAGGTGAGTTTTTGCGTTTTTTGTTTTCTAAACATTTCGCTCGCGAGAGAGAGAAGAACAACTCCAGAAAGAAAAAATCCTACTCACAACCCGGCAGATGCGATCGCCTTCATCACAGAGTCGCCCAGGGAGTTCAGGTTCGAGGTGTTGGAGTAACCCCCGAGAGTCGCCAGAGTGAACGAGAACCTCATCGCCGGGAAGGCAGCGGCCGCGGCCTTGGCACCGGCGACGAGGTTTGTGATCTCGGTTTGTGATTGCGAGCCCTCGATGTCGAAGTCAACGCCGACCATCGAGGGAGTCTTGTAGTAGTTGACGAAGTCCAACAATTTAGCTGCCGAAGAGCACGTGAATTTCCCGGCAGCGCCTCCCGTGGAGATTACGTATTTAATCGAGGCGGCGTCGAGCGCCGCGACGGTTCCTTTCTTGAAAGCGTCGCGGGCGATCGCTGCCCAGTTCTCGGCGCCGCATTCGCCCGTCGCGAAGGCGAGCGTGACGGCCCTGGACCTCGAGGGGGCATTGGAAGTCATGACGGAGACCAGGGACTGCTGGGAGCCCGTGACCTGGGTGCCGGCTTCGTAGGTGTTCCCTGGAATTTTGGTTTTTCATTTTTTCGTTTTTTTTTTTTCGAAAGTGAGTTCTTTTCTCTTTCTCTTTCGCCCCTAATTTTCTCTTTCTCTTTCTCATTCCTTCTTTCTCTCTTTCCGATTGCCCTCGACCTCACAGTTCATGCTGATCCCCACGTCCTTGTAAGGAGAGAACAGCAACGCCGAGGAATTCGAAGGAGGCGACGGAGGCGAAGGGGGAGGGGGAGGTGTTGGCGTGCTAGTCGGCGCCGGAGGAGGAGACGGCACGGGCGTGCTCGTCGGCGGCGGCGGCGGCGGCGCCGGAGGAGGAGAAGGCCCGAAAGGGCAAACGTAGTTGTATCCCCAGTCGCAGAACCTCGGCGTCGGGTTGAAGACGAGCCCTGCGGGGCAGGCGGTGACGCTCCCGGAGCTCCCGGCCGCGCCGCACTGCAGGAACGAAGCGCACGAGGGGTCCCAGGGGTTTGCAAGGGGTCCTCCGAGCGGCGCCGAGGCGCCGCAGGCCGCGGCGACGCAGCTTGGGGTCGCGGAGGCGCAGCCCGCGGGAGTGGGAGTCGCCGTCGGAGTCGCCGTCGGGGCTGGCGTCTTGGTCGGCGGTGGCGTCGTGGTCGCCGGGGGCACTGTCGTGGCGGGAGGAGGCGGCGGAGGCGGCGGAGGCGGCGGAGGCGGCGGAGGCGGAGGAGGAACCGGCGTCGTCGTCGGACTCGGCAAAGCCGGGCACTGATAATTGCGCGGCCAGTCGCAGTAGCTCCTCGCAGGGTTGAACACCAGCCCCGTGGGGCAGCCCCGGACGACGCCCTGGTCGGACCAGCACTGGACGTAGGACGCGCAGGCGGCGTCCCACGGGTTGGCGAGCAGGACGCTGCCTGTGCCGAGGCAGAGCTGGGCGACGCAGGCGGCGGAGGCGGCGGTGCAGCTTGTCGCTGCTGCTGAGTTGTCGTTGTTCTCAGGCGCTGCTGTTTCTTCTTCGAAGCAGAGGGATCGAGAGGGCGCTGCCACGGCGAGGGCCGCGGCGAGGAGCAGGGCTGCTTGTTTGGTGGGTGGGGGGGGAAGAGAGAGGAAGAGGAAGTTTTTTTTTTTTTTTTTTTTGAGAAAGAGGGAGGAAGCAGCGCGTTGGGACGACGCGAAGCTTCGTCCATCAGGAGCAGTTTCGTAATTGTGACCGTTCGCTGTTCGCCCCCGCTCGCAGCCGCTGAAAGTCCCTGGATTTTTTTCATTCCGCTCCTCCCAGAGGGTCGCCTAGAAAGAGCCCTCTCCAGAAGAGTGCGCTGATTGGGGTCTCCAAAGAGAGGAGGAGGAGGAGGACAGGAGTGCGAAAGAGAGCAAGTTTTGCTCTCTCTCTTTTTTTTCTTTCTTCGCATTCGCGGGCTCTCTCTTTTTTGGCACTTCCCACTTCTCGTTCTCTCCCGCGCAAACCACTCCATCTCTAGCCCAAAACTCACCTGCGACGCACGCTCGCGCTCTCGACCCTCGACGGAGGGAGAACATGTCTCGTCTACGCGGAGAAGAAAAGAGGCAGAACTCTGCTGTGAAACGTTACACCAAGGCTTTTTCCAGCAGAAAGAAGAAAAATGGAAGAAGAAGAAAAAAACGAAGTCGAATTTTTTGCACTAAAAATCAAACTTCGAAAGAGCAATCTTACCCGCTCGTGGGGTGGAAGGCTGCAACTAGCCTTCTATGCAGCTCGACACCACCTCTGCAGGAGCAGCGATGCTAAGAACCACCTCCAGTGCGCGGCGATTGGTCTCTCGCGCTCGCATCGCGACGCCAGCACCGCCGAGGCGAGCCGCAATGACGGCATCGGCGGCGGCCGGCCGCCGTCGCGACGATTCTTCTTCGTCGTCGTCGCAACCTCCTCCTCCACCTCCAATCTCAAAGAAGTCCGTGCTCTTCCTCTCGACCGTCTGGCCCGAGCCGCACTCCTCGGCGGCCGGGGCTCGCACCACGGCCTTGCTCAGGGCCTTCGCCAGGGCCGGGTACTCGCTGTCAGTTGGGGCCTCTGCCGCCCGGAACGCGGCCTCGGAGGCCCTCGAGCGAGGAGGAAGCTTTTGTCGAACCACGCCCGTCTCTTGCTTCTCCGTCCCTCTCAACCGGAGCTCGGACCTCGACGCCGCCCTCTCTTCTTCGCAACCCACCGTCGTCGTCTTCGACAGGTTCACCTCCGAGGAGGCCTTCTCCTGGAGGGTTAAAGAGAAAGTACCGGAGGCTGCGAGGGTGCTGGACATGCAGGATTGGCACTCGTTGAGAAGAGCGCGGGCCCGCTCGGTCGAGCTCGCCGATGAGAAAAACTCCTCCTCGAGCTCCTCCTCGAGCTCCTCCTCGAGCTCCTCCTCTCCGAAACAGCAAAACCCGGTCTCCGCCGCCCTGGCATCCCGGATCGACGCCTCCGACAGGGACGCCGTGAGGGAGGCCTCGGCGATCTACAGGAGCGACCTGACCCTTGTGTGCTCCCCCGTCGAAGAGAGGCTCCTGCGGCAGTCGCTGATGCTGGGAAGCGACGGCGACGACGACGGCGGCAAACAACAACAACAACAAGGAAAGCTCGTGCCGGCGCCGTTGCTTGCCTCGAGGCCCGCCCTGAGAAGCACGAGGCGGAGGACCTTCGAGCGGAGGCGGCACTTCGTAGCGATCGGCTCTTTCCTGCACGCTCCGAACGTCGACTCTCTGCTTTGGCTCGCCGGGAGGAGGAGGTCGGACAAGAAGAGGAAGAAGAGGAAGGAGAAAGCGAGCGACGGCGAAAGCGAAGAGAACGAAAACGACGAAGACGAAACTTTCTCGAATTCAACTCCGATCTGGGACCTCATCACCTCCAAACTGGGCATGGAAGACGCGGAGCTCCACATCTACGGCTCTTACGCGTCGAAGTGCACGACGGCGGCCGAGATCCACGACCCGAAGCGCCGGGTCTTCGTCCACGGCCCGGCCCCCAACCTGTCTCCGCTCTCGAGGGCGCGCGTGCTGCTGGCCCCTCTGAGGTACGGAGCCGGCCTGAAGGGGAAGATAGCTGACTCGTGGATGCGAGGCACGCCCGTGGTGACCACCCCTATCGGGGCGGAAGGGATGGAGGAGGAGATGGGTTTGAATAAGAAAGGAGAAGGGGAAGGAGAAGGACGGAAAGAAGGCGAAGAGGTCGAAGAAGGAAGAAGAAGTGGAGAGAGCCTCTTCCACCTTTCCCCCTGGGGCGGATCCCGCACCTCAATGACTTCTCATTCTTTCGCTTCTGAGGCTGTCAGGCTCTACCTCGACGAGAAAGCCTGGACAGGGGCCTCGGAAGAAGGCTCGAGGCTCCACGACGCCCTCTATTTCACCTCGAAGCCCGCAGACGCCGCCGTCGCGGCCGTCGACGCTCTGTTTTCGCCGAACTCTTCGTCGTCGTCGTCGCTCCTCTCTGCGCGGCGGAAGAGGGACTTCGTCGGCGCTTCCCTGTGGGCCGACTCGGCGAGGGCGACCGAGTATTTCAGCAGGTGGATCGAGCTCAAGGAGAAGGAGAAGGAGAAGGAACTGTAAAAGTATAGCAAACGAATGAAGAAAAAAAAACTGGTTTTACAAAAAGAGAGCTTTCTCTCTCTCCTTTCTCGTTATCGCTTCGTCGTCTCCTCTTCTTTCTGTTTCGCTTCCCGGGGTGGAGGAGGAGTCCACGTCTCGGCGGAGAAGGCTCCGGACATCGACGAGTGCTGCTGCTGCTGCTGCTGCTGCTGCGGTTGTTGTGGAGAGGGAGCGGAAGAGGAAGAGGAGGAGGAAGAAGCCTCCTCTTCTCCCTCCGCCGCTGTCGTCGTCGGCAAAGGGAAGGGCAGAGGCCTTTCTGTCACCGTCGCCGCCTTGGCCCCTCCTCTGACACCTCCGGCAACAACGAGCCTCCTCCTCTGGTCGATGGCCGCAGCCAGGCTCCGCACCCTCTCCCTCCTCGCGGCGTTCCTCGCGGCCTCCTCCGGGCTGGGAGGGTCGGCCCGCGTCTTCCGCAGCCACGCCGACCACTCTGGCGGGATGGAAGCGGCATCAAATTTCTGAGGGCTAGAGCCCGTCGGCGTGCGCACGGTCCTCCGCTCCACCGAGACAACCGAGGATTCGCCCTCTGCCTCGGCGGCGATGCTCTCCGCGGCCTTGGAGACGGACTCGACCCACTTGTAATAAAGGTTGCCGTGCTCATCGCCGCCGACGAGGGTGCGGCCGCGGAGGCGCGCGAGCAGGCGGGCGACGAGGGACATTGTTGAAGTCGGAGACGAACTCCGCGATGACGGCGCGCTCGCGGTGGAGCCCCCGGGAAAGGAGCGCGGGAAGGTCTGGCCCAGGGCGCGGCGGAGGAAGCCGTAGTCTGCGCGGGGCTGTTGATTGTTTTGAAGGGTTTTTTTTTGCGCTCTCTCTCTGTTTCTCGCTCTCTCTGTTGCACGACTGTTTTCGCCTCTTTCACAGCAGTGAGCTGAGACCCTCTCTGTGAGGCCAGAGAAGACAACGGGCGATTCAAAGGAACACGAAGCGCGGGAGAGAGAGAACGAGCTTGCGGTGGCACCAAGAGCTCGATCTCGATTTCGAGAAGTGATTCTCGATTACTTCTTCTTTCGTTTGTTCGACGGAAGCAGCAAGAGCGAGAAAGAGAGAAAGACACTGTTCTCTCTCGCTTTCTCTCTCTCTATCTCTCTCTCTCTCTCTCCACAAGCACTCGTACTCCGACACCATGCCCGTCTCCACGGAGCCAGCGGCCAGCGGCGGCGACGCAGGAGGCACCGTCGCCGTCGTCCCTGGCCAGGGCGCCAAACACGCCGGCGGCGGCCGAAATTCCGACCTGCCGAAAGCGCCGACGGTCGACTCGCACACCGCGGCGCTGGGCATCATCCAGCCCCCTCCGGACGTCAGGGCGATCGTGGACAAGACGGCGCAGTTCGTGGCGCGCAACGGTGAGTAGAGATGAGGTGTGGGGCGAGGAGTTTGGCTCGATTGAAGAAGGCATCAATGGAAACGTCCGAACGTCGACATCAACGACGACGATGCTCAACCTTCTCTTTCTCTTCCTTTCCTTTCCTCCTTCTCGTCTTCACCAACTCTCCCCCAGGCGTGTCCTTCGAGCACAAGATCCTAGCCAACGAGCGCAACAACGCCAAGTTCGGCTTCTTACTTCCCGACGACCCTTACCACGCTTACTACCGGGCGAAAGTGGAGGCCTTCTCCGAGGAGAAGAAGGCGGAGAGCGAGGAGGGCAAGAAGCTCGCTCCTCCTCCTCCGACGGCGCCTCCTGCTGCCTCCGCGGGCAAGGACTCCGCCGCCACCGCCGCGGCCCTGGCCAAGTCCGCTGCCTCCGCGGTCGTGCGCTCCACGCTCGCGGCAGCAGCGGAGGCCTCCGGCGGCAAGGAGGGAGGAGAGAAAGCAGCAGCAGCAGCAGCAACTCTCTCGGCGCCGGAGCCCGACCTGTTCTCCGTCCGGATCCCGGCCGGGCTGACTTCGCTGGACGTCGACACGATCCGCCTCGCCGCGGCCTCGGCTGCGCGCTGCGGCCCGGCCTTCGCCAAGGCCCTGGCCAGGCGAGAAGCCGCTGATCCGATCAACTTCGGCTTTTTGAGGCCCCAGCACTCCCTGCACGGCTTCTTCGAGGCGCTCGTGGCGGCGTACCGAAAAACTCTCGACCCGCCCTCTGAGCGCCTGGAGCGTCTCCAGCTGGCGATCGACGACGAGACCTCGGTCCTCACGCGAGCCCTGCGCACCTTGGAGTGGGAGCAGCAGACGCAGGCGGCGCAGAGGGAGGCCGAGGCCGCCGCCGAGAAGGAGAGGGTGGCGATGCAGTCGATCGACTGGCACGACTTCACCGTCGTCGAGACGATAGCGTTCTTCGAGGATGAGGAAGGGGAGGACGGGGGTTTGCCTGGCCCTAGCACACTGAGGGACATCGTGGCTGCGAACAAGCACAGGGAGGTGGCTATTGCTCCTGCTGCGGAGGAAGAAGAAGAGGAAGAGGTGGAAGAAGAAGGTGGAGGAGGAGCCACGGAGAAAAAGGCCAAGGAGGAAGAAGAAAAGGCAAACAGAGCTCGACTGGCGGCGATGAGCGCCGAGGAGCGCACCCTGGTCAGCGAGGGGGCCCTTGCATCAACCTCCGCTGCCCCCGCCTTGCCTCCACCGCGGGAAGGAGGAGGGGAAGGGGGAGAAGGAGCGGCGGCGGAAGAAGAACCCGAAGATGACGACGACGACGACGACGACGACGAGGAGGGCCCCAAGAAGATCGTGAAAGGCTACGTCTCCGCCGCGGCCCGCCGCGCCGCCGCCGTCGCCGCCGCCGCCTCGGCCGCGGCCCGCGTCGTCGTTTCCCCGCTGACGGGAGAGCTCGTGCCCGTCGACGCGATGGCCGAGCACATGCGCGTGTCGCTGCTCGACCCAAAGTGGAAGACGCAGCGCGACGCGATGCTCGCGAAAGTCAGGGGTTCCACGAAGGCCTCCGACGACGAGCTGGTTGCCAATTTAGTTGTATTGGCGTCGCGCAGGCCCGACGTGTTCGGGGAGAAGGGAGGGGCTGGAGGAGGAAATAAAGGGGAGAAGGGCGTCGCCCCTGGGGTGTCTGACGCCGTCGCTGCTGCGTTGCGAGACGAAGTGGCAAAGACTTCCGCCGCCGCTGCTGCTGCTGCTGCTTCCGCTGCCGGTGCTGCAGCTGCTGTGCAAGCGCCGGGACCTTCGATGCCGCCGCCTCTGCAGCAGGCTCAGCAATTCCAGCAGCAGCAGCAGCAGCAGCAGCAGCAGCAGCAGCAGCAGCAGCAGCAGCAGCAGCAGCAGCAGCAGCAGCAGCAGTTCCAGCAGCAGGGCTATGGGATGCCGCGGCCGCAATTCGCTCCTCCTCCTCCTCCTCCTCCTCCTCCTCAGCAGCAGCAGCAGCAGTGGCAGCAGCGGCCGCCGCCTCAAAGCTATCGGCAGAGGGACCTGCCCCCCGGAGTCGACTTCGAGGCCCCCCCAGGCGTCGAGAGCTGGGGGCAACAACAGCAGCAAATGCCTCCGCTGCCGATGATGATGCCGCCTCCGCCGCCTCCTCCAGCGACGCGGCAGGCCGCGGGGCCCGCCTTCGGCGAGCCCGCGGCGAAGCGATTCGCCGCCGGCGCTCCGCCGCCTCCGGTCCCCGTCGCTGCTGCTCCTGCTCCCGCTCCTGCTCCAGCTGCTCCTCTCCACCCGCCCCCGCCCCTCCCCCCGGCCACGTTCTTCGTCCTCGAGCCCGAGGAGGAGTTCGCAGAGCGCGTGGGGGGCGCCTCGACGCCCGTCACGGTCGACGTCGAGCTCGAGGAGGGAAGCGACGGAACGAAAAAAACCATTTCGGTCTCGGCGCCGGGCGGCGTCTCGACGACGGTCTCCGAGCTCAAGGCGCTCTTGGCTCCGATTTCGGGAATCGCCACCAACAAGCAGAAGCTGTCCCGCCCGAACGTCGGGGTGATGGCCGACGGGTTCAGCCTGGCGCATTACAATGTGGGAGAAGGAGAAGGAAAGGGGAAGGTGGTGTTGAGCCTGAGCGCGAAGCAGCGCGCGGCAAGGAAGAAAGGGTGAGAAAGGGTTTCTTATTCTCTCTCTCTCTCTCTCTCTCTCTTTGTAAAAAAACTTATGCTTTTATTTTTCTTTTCTGATGAATTACGAGAGCAAGGGTTGGCGCACGCGCGAAGGAAGTGGCTCGAGAAAGCGAAGGAGAGAGAGGGGCGTGCGGAGTGACGGAGGAGAGGTCGAGGTCGAGATTTTTATCGGTCGCTGAGCGAGTGACGAGGTCAAAGCCGTTTTTTTTTTCATTTTCATCGACAAAAAACTTTCCAATCTATCTCTCCGCTTTTCTCTCTCCCCTACTGCTTCGTTCCTTTCCCACCCGCCCGCCAGAGACGAGGAAGAGGCGATGGATCTTGATTGGCTCCTCGTGGAGAAGCCCGGGGCTGCTGCTCACGGCGGTGGCGGAGGAGGAGGAGGAGGAGGAGGAGGTGAGAAGTCTCCGAACGGCGTCATTGCAGCGGCCGTCGCCGACCACGCCCGGCGCAATGATGACGATTTGATGAGCGACGCTGACAGCTCCACGGCGACCACCAGCGGGCGGAACAACCACAGCAGCGGCGCGAGGGCCGAGGGACGAAGGTTTCGGAGCCGGAGTACGTCCGGGAGGCGCTCTCCGAGGCTCAGAGCGGCGCGGGAGGCGGCGGCAGCGATGATGATCACGCCGCCGGCGACAACGCCGTCTCGACCTCGACCTCCTCTGCCCTCGCCGCCGCCGCTGCAGCTGAAGCAGCAGCAGCAGAGGAAAAACAACAACAACAACAACAACAACAACTCTTCTCCTTCTTCCTCCTCCTCATCTTCCTCCCTGTTCACCGCCGCCAGGCAAGCCCTGGCCTTCCTCGTCGCCCCCTTACGAGAGTCTGTCTCCCCGGAGGAGCTCGCGCTGCTCAAGTCGGCGCTCGCCGTCGTCGCCGTCTCCGCCGTCGCGCTCGCCTTGGCCGCGGCGCTCTTCTCGCTCCGAGCTAGCAGAGGCGAAGGAGAAGGAGCAGCGGCGACGTCGACGTTGACGACACCAGCAGCTTCGCGCCTCTCCCTTCTCTCTTCGCCAGAGGAGCAGATCGGCACTGTGGCTTCCCTGCCTTCGCTGCCCCCGATCTGATCCGGGAGAGAGAGACGGAGAGAGTAAGACGGGGAGAGAGAGAGAGAGCTTTCATGCCTTCTTTTGCCTTTTTGCCTTTTTCACCACCACAAAAAAAAGATTTTTTTTCACACTCATTCTTACTACGAAACGCCCGCATGTCCCCCTCTACTAACTTCAATTTTGTCCCCTGAGCCTTTCCTTCTTGATCAAAGGCGCACTAGGCGCCAGCGGCAAAGAGAGAGAGAGAGAGAGAGAGAGAGAGAGAGAGAGAGAAAGAGAGAGTTCTTGCACCTTGTAGCTAAAAAACAATAGAAACCAAAAAGCAGCTTCTTTTTAACTTTTTTGTTTTTTTTACACTCCGAGTTGTTTCCCGTTCCGTTCTCTCTGACTCTCTCTCTCTCTCAATCAATCAATCAATCAATCAGTCAATCCACCTCGACGTCGATGATGTCCCCGTCGGCAGAAGAGGAAGCTTTGCTCCTGCCGCTTCCACTCCCAGTTCCTCCGCCTCCCCCGAACCAGTCCGCTGCCGGCCCCCACCGCGCCCTTCGCGCCTCCTCCTCCGCCCTCCTCTGCTGCCTCTCCTGCTCCCTCTGCGCCCTCGTGGCCCCTGCCTGCGCCAAGGGAAGCAGCAGCAAGGGAGCGAGCCAGTACACCAGGAACGCCAGGTTGAGCAGCCGGCCCAGCACTCCAGTCCACAACAAAAAGAGAAGAGCGCCGACGGCCGAGGCCTGACCGAAAGGGGTAGCGACGAATTTTTTGGTCTTGTCCCTGTAGTACGGGTAGAGCCTCTTGGCGTCGACGGCCGCGGCCCGGGCCTTGGCCGAGAGGCGCCACTTGGCGTCGGCGGTGGAGGCGGCCTCGGAGGCGGCCTTGGCGGTGGCGTCGAACCTGAAGAGAAGGAAGATAGTTTTTTTTTTGGAAGGTTTTGAGCGAAAGACAGCGAGTCGAAGAAATGGAAAAAACTAGCCCGATGCGCTTTTCGTTTTCTCTCTCTTTCTCTCTCTCCAACTCACTTTTCCTTGAGCTTGAGCTTCTTTGCGGCTGCGGCCGCGGCAGCAGCGGCGGAGCGGGCGGCGCGGACTAGCGGGTCGCTGTCCTTCGAGGAAGGGTTGGCCGACGCCCGAGCCGGAGACGGCATCGACGTTCGGTGCTGGTTCCTTGCCCCTGCTGCTCCTCCTATCCTCGTGCTCGCGATCGCGAGCCTGGGGCGGGCGGGCACGGAAAGCATCGTCGCGCGCGTATGGTGCGTCGTCGGCGCTGCAGCAGCTACTGCTGCTGCGAAAAAGGCCATCGATCGAAGGGGAAAAGAGGAAAGAAAGAAAAGAGAAAGAAGGCAAAAATGAAGAAGCCGGCGAAGAGAGAGAAAAAATAAATCGACGAAGGCGCCCCACCTTCAACTCACTCCTTCCCCTCTTCTCTTCCTCAACTCGCCCTTTTTCCCCATCTCTCGTTCCCTCTTTCCTCCTTCCTTTCTCGCCGCGTCCCTCCACAAGAGGTGCGTTCCCAGAGGAGATCAACGTCCTCTTTCCCTTCTGTGGATGGCTGAAGCGCGGGCTAACGCGCGGAGCCGGCGCATCACGAAGAAGAAGAAGAAGAGAAGGAGGAGGAAGTCGATGCATCCCTCGCTCGAGTCGCCCCATCGATTTGCTCTCCCTCGTTTTTTTTTCTTTCTCAATCTTTCTTCTTCAATTGCTCACCTTTACCAACCTCCGATCACACATTCCCTCACCAAAAACAGGCACGAGCGCCGAGAAAAGATCGTTGCAAGCGAGAAAAAGAACCAAGGCGACTCCCCTGCTCGCAAGAAGAGCGTTGAAAAGGGCGATTTGATTTCACGTCGTCTTCTTCTTTCTTTCTTCGTCGGCTAGCTAGCGACAACCGCTTTTTCGCGGTCGAGCGAGAGGAAAGGAAAAAACCTCGTTCTTCAAATCCTCTTCTCCCCCCATCGCTTGGAAAAGAAAAAGACCCATCGCCATGTCCCCGCTCATGGTGCCTGACTTCAGGATTCTGACGACTGTCGGTGAGTGCGCGGGGTGGTTGGGTGTTTGGCAAAGCGGAAGAAAAAGGGGAGAGAGAGAGAAAGGTTTTTTCTTTCATCATCGCAAATCGACAAATCGAGGGGTCGCAACAAGCTGTCGTCGACCTTTTTCGCTGCTCGTCGGCATCGCTGCCTCTCGCGCTCTTTCCTTCCTTCTCTCTCACCTCCGCATCCCTCTCCCTCTCCAACCTCTCCCAATCCAATCCAATTCTCTACCAACCCCCTCCCCCCCCCCCCCCCCCCACCCCCCCCCCCCCCCCCCCCCCCCCCCCCCCCCCCCCCCCCCCCCCCCCCCCCCCACCCCCCCCCCC